>Ga0153956_1000057_pt1 | contig 145978 bp, 136 predicted proteins | sample TSFL040MetaG_FD_104704 | JGI IMG/M metagenome (GOLD analysis project Ga0153956, IMG submission 104704) | Attine ant fungus gardens microbial communities from Florida, USA - TSFL040 MetaG | ecosystem: Host-associated > Fungi > Mycelium > Unclassified | place: USA: Florida, Wekiwa Springs... | reverse complement strand
CGTCGCCGCGTCTGCCATAGTTAGGTACTTGCGGATCTTCATGAAGATTTTTTCCTACACCATGTCCTACCAATTCCCGAACTACGCCATAGCCGTGTTGCTTGTTTGTATAATTTTCTACTGCAAAGGAAATATCTCCTACTCTGTTATTTTCTCTCGCCTGACTTATTGCCTGCATCAGCGATTCTTTTGTAACGCGCATGAGCCTGGATGTTTCTTCAGGCACTTCACCTATGGCAAATGTATAAGCATGATCTCCATGATAGCCGTCTTTATTAAAACCGCAATCCACGCTGATCACATCACCATCTTTCAGCTCATATTGCGAGGGGAATCCATGCACTACTACTTCATTTACAGAAATGCAGAGAGAAAACGGGAAGGCATTATTACGGGGTCCATAGCCTTTAAAAGAAGGTTTTCCACCATGGTCATGTATAAATTCCTCTGCCATTTTATCAAGGGAAAGTGTGGTAACACCGGGTTTCAGCATCTTAGCGACTTCGGTCAAAGTTGCTGTCACCATCAGCGCATTGTTTCTGATAATTGCTATTTCATGGCTGTTTCTTATATGAATCATCTTATTATTTCTGTTTCAGTTTTACAAAATTCAAAAAAACAATTGGCAAAAAGACCGATAAAATGCAAAAAGTCAAAACTCTTGTGTGTTTTGACTTTGAGCTGGTAAAGGTTTTTTGCTTATTAAATCGGTGTTACCGGCTGACGACCTGATACACGACCTGTCTTCATTAAGCCATCATATTGACGCATCAATAAATGACTTTCAATTTGTTGTAACGTATCTAAAATTACACCTACGCCGATCAGCATGGAAGTACCACCATAGAACGTGGCAAAACCGCTGGTCACACCCAACAAAGCCGCAATCCCTGGAAGAATGCCTGCAACCGCAAGAAACACAGCGCCAGGCAACGTTATTCTATCCATAATTGTTGCAATGTAATTTGCTGTAGGCTCGCCTGGTTTTACACCGGGAATAAAGCTGTTATTTCGCTTTAAATTATCTGCCATTTCTGTAGGGTTAAATATCAATGCCGTGTAGAAATAAGTAAATGCAATCACCAAAACAGCATAAATAAGATTGTAGTAAAACGATGTATGATCTGACAATGCTCTTACAAAACCTGCAGCACTTTCATTTTCTGCAAACCCAACTATCGTAGCGGGAATAAACATGATCGCCTGTGCGAAAATGATCGGCATTACGCCTGCACTGTTCACTTTCAAAGGAATAAAATCTCTCTTGCCTACCACTTCTCTCGCTGCATTGGAACTGCCGATAATGCGACGTGCATAGTTTAAAGGAATTTTACGAACACCTTGCGTCAATAGTATTAAACCCACGATAACGGCTATAAATATGGCAATCTCAATCAAGAAAATCAACAATCCACCGCCGCCGCCAATGTTTTTAGAAGAAAACTCCTGTATAAACGAATGGGGTAAGCGAGCCAAAATGCCAACCATTATTAATAAAGATGTACCATTGCCGATACCTTTATCTGTAATTTTTTCACCCAGCCACATTACGAACAACGTGCCTGCAGTAAGTACTATTACTGTGGAAAGCCAAAATAAAAACGGACTAAAATCAGCGACCACAGCGCCTCCTGTTTGATTGCGCAAATAAGCTACATAAGCGCTTGCCTGAAAAGCGGTCACCAAAACAGTAAGGTAACGGGTGTATTGATTGATCTTGCGGCGACCGCTTTCTTCTTTCTGAAGTTTGGCGACCTGCGGCACTACTATACCTGCCAATTGCATAAAGATGGAAGCCGAGATATAAGGCATTACACCTAATGCAAAAATAGATGCACGGCTAAATGCACCACCCGCAAACATATTCAATATACCTAAAAGCCCTTCCTGACTGCCTTGTAAAGCCAGCAGATTGGGGTCGATGCCAGGCAGTGTAATATAACACCCTACACGATAAACCAGGATCAGTAGCAGTGTTAAAAGGATACGCTTACGAAGCTCTTCAATGCTCCATATATTTTTAAGCGTTTCTATTAATTTCTTCACTTGTGTGTATTAAAATTCCAAAAAATGAATTGCGAATAAACGACAAAAGACGCATTTAACCAAAACGCGTCTTTTCAGATATTATTATAATATTTCTAAAGTACCGCCTGCTGCTTCGATAGCTTCTTTCGCTTTGGCGCTTGCAGCATTTACTTTAAATGCAATTTGGGACTTGCATTCACCGGAACCTAATATTTTCACTATATCTGTACGGCTGATAAGACCATTAATATACAAAGTATCCGGGGTAAATTCCGCAAGATTGTATTTCTCGATCAAAAAGTCTAACTGACCTAAGTTGAACACTTTATATTCCACACGGTTTAGGCTTTTGAAACCACGTTTGGGCAAACGGCGCTGAATAGGCATCTGACCACCTTCATGACCTTTTTTAGATTGATAACCGGTGCGTGATTGTTGTCCTTTGTTTCCTTTACCGGCTGTAGTACCCCCGCCACCTTCGCCACGGCCTACTCTTTTTCTTGTTGTTACAGAACCTTTTGCAGGTTTTAAATTGTGCAGTTGCATGTTTTTACAGTTTTTTGAACTTGCGCGGAACTTGTGTAACCGCTCGCAAATCAGTTTAAAAATTTAATTACCCTTTTACTTCTTCTACTTTCACTAAGTGATTAACGGTTTTTACCATTCCCTGAATTTGCGGAGTCGCCTCTACTTCTACAGAAGCATTCATCTTACGCAAACCTAAAGCTACCAATGTACGTTTTTGGCGCTCAGGGCGGTCTATGCCGCTTTTCACCTGTGTAATTTTAATTTTAGACATGGTGGTATTTTGTTTTAAAGGGTGCAAAGGTATATAGAAAAAGCGTTATTTTGAAATTAAATACTAAGAATATTATTACTTCTTTAAAAGAGAATAGATGTTTTCAAAAATCTGCCTAAGCATTTGCGTTGTTGTCATTTTAGCTTTTTCAGCTTTTTGTCCGCGTTGGGATCGTTCCGGAGGAGAATCCAGCCTGGGATGGGACGTAAGCGGTTATTACTGGTATCTTCCTTCTATTTTCATTTACCAGGATTTAAAAAATCAGGCTTTTAAAGACAGCGTTCTCGAAAAATATCAATTTACCGGAAGTGATTTTCAGCAAGGCTATAAATTGGATAATGGAAATTATGTACTGAAATATTCATCCGGAATGGCAATAATGTTCAGTCCATTCTTTTTCATAGCGCATCTTATTGCCCCTCTTACAGCTTATCCTGCAGATGGTTTTTCCAAACCGTACCTGATGGCGATAAGTTTTGGCAGCTTGCTCATCTCTTTTGCAGGACTTTGGTTTTTCAGAAAACTTCTTTTAAGATATTACAATGATGTAACGGTGGGGATAACACTACTTCTTTTAGTGGTCAGCAGCAATTATCTCAACTATTCGGCTATAGACGGGAGCCTTTCTCACAACTGGCTTTTTACAGTCTATGTTATCATCCTGCTGCTTACGGACAATTTTTATAATCAACCCCGCAAAATATACGCTGCCGCCATTGGCTTGTTATGTGGGCTGGCAACATTAACCCGTCCTACGGAAATTATTTGCTTGCTTATTCCCCTGCTGTGGAAGATAAAATCCGTTTCGCTTTTTGCATTTAAAGAAAGAATTCATTTCCTGAAAAAGAATATCGTTTTCATCGCATTAGCAATCATCTGCTTTGCTGCAGTTGTTTCCATTCAATTATTTTACTGGAAGTATGTATCAGGACATTGGCTGGTTTACAGTTACGGAGAGCAGGGTTTTTCATGGCTAAGCCCTCATCTGTTTAATTACACACTAAGTTATAAAAGCGGCTGGCTGGTTTACACACCCATCGCGTTTTTTACATTGATAGGTATTTTACCTTTTATAAAATACGGGCAAAATAAACTTGCCGTTCTTATTTTTTTTGCTGCAAATCTTTATATAGTCTGCGCGTGGGATATCTGGTGGTACGCGGGTACAGGCGGAAGAGCCATGATACAAAGCTACCCGGTCATTTTTTTCCCGATGGCATCTTTTGTTGATTATATATTGCGCAAAAAATGGCTTTCATGGGTAAGCCTGCCGTTTATCTTAATTTTCACTTATGCCAATATCTGGATCACTGTGCAGGCGCATGGCGGCGGAGGTTTGTATGACGCCACTTTTATGAACAGAGAATATTACTGGAAGGTAATAAGCAGATGGACTGCTGCCAATGACAACATAATAAAACTTAAAGACACCAACGAAATTTTTGAGAAGCAACCAAAATCGCCTCATTTAGTATACAATTATATTCCGGCAGATTGTTTACAAGACTCCATCCAATACGGGAAAATACATACGATAGTACTAAGTAATAACGCTGGAAAAGCAGCGTGGATACGTGCGGAAGCAACTTTTTCGATCAGCGAGAAAGAATGGAATGTATGGTGCATGAGTAATTTTACCATCCGGTTTCTGGCAAAAGACCAAACCATAAAAGAGAAAAGCATCCGCCTGCAACGTTTTCTGTCAGATGGCGATCATAAAAAAATTTATATAGACGCCAAAATGCCTTCTGAAAAAGTCGATTCTGTACAAGTATTTGTATGGAATGCAAATGGAACTAAAAAAATATGTTATCAGGATTTATCGGTAATATTTTACAGAAGCAAGTAAGCGCTTATGTAAACAAACTTTGAAGGTCATTAAAAATTAAAAAAACAATTTATCAGGAGAAAGCTTCTTTTTTATCCCAAATTTTAACCAATAAAAAGGTGCAGTTTTTATATATCCTAAGTGCATAATATTACAAAAGCATTATTTTTGCGCACAATTAAAACTTATTAATGCAGAAAAGACCTAAAGGCAAACCACAATTCAGACCTAGACAAAAACAAAGAGAACACAATATTAATGAAGATATAACCGCGCCGGAAGTGCGTGTAGTGGGCGAAAACGCGGAACCCGCGGTATATAAACTTGCCGATGCACTTGCCATGGCGAGAGAAATGGAAGTAGATCTTGTAGAAATATCTCCCAATGCGGTGCCGCCTGTTTGCCGTTTGATAGATTATAACAAATTTCTCTACGAAAAGAAGAAAAAAGATAAAGAACAAAAGGCGAAAGCAAAACAATCCGAAATCAAGGAAATCCGTTTTACACCCAATACAGATGATCATGATTTTGACTTCAAATCAAAACATGCTGAGAAATTTCTTATAGACGGTGATAAGGTGAAATGTTATGTGCAGTTTAAAGGACGCGCCATCATGTTTCAGGAACGGGGAGAACTGCTGTTGCTGAAGTTTGCAGAGCGCCTGGCGGAAGTAGGAAGCCTGGAATCTATGCCTAAAATGGAAGGGCGGCGCATGATTGCAATTTTCACACCAAAAAAGAAAAAATAGTCAATTTTAGCATTCCTTTATATTGTCATATTAAAAAACTATTATTTCCTGATTTTTAGAGGAATATGTTTGGAAATTCAATTTTTTTTTTAACTTCGTAAAAGTTTTCATAGTGATAGGGTTTATAGGGGCCGGTCTGTTCTCAGACTGGCTTTTTTATTTTATCTTACAATCCTATTGTTTATCAACACACAACAATGAAAAAAACGTTCTCTTTATTTTTTGCGCTTCTTTTGATCACAAGCTTCCCCACATTTTCCCAACCTTTATCGGCTTATACCAACCTGCAAAACCAAGTGATGGTATGGGACAATGGCATCATTCGCAAAGTAGATTATCTACGTCCGTTGGATATGAAGATCGGGCGCACCGCCATTCCTTATATTGACAATTCGCGTTCTTTTAAAATATACTATGCAGGCGGCGTAAAAACAGTAAACGCAGGTTTTACACGGGATTTTACAGTGAGTGATAATCTGGTAACATTTATGAATGCTTCTTCCCTGAATGTATTTGATAATGGTACAATAAAAAACCTTTCAGGACTTGCAGAGCAATATTATTTGGGAGATAGTGTGGTGTTGTATTTTGATGGTGTACGCAGAGAGTATAAAGCTTATTACGACGGAGACATCTACCCTATTGAAAATTTTTTGGCGGGTGATGCCATTGATGTGGTGAAGGTTTCGGACAATATCATTGCTTATGATAACTACGCCAATCAGTTTCGTGTTTTTTATCAGGGCGGTATCATACAGCAGGAAGATTATGCTGTAAACAATTTTGCAGTAGGAAGAAATACCGTAGCGTATATTGATATTAACCGAACGTTCAAAATATTTCATAATGGCAAAACTTTTACAATCGAAGATTTCCCACCGGATAATTTTGCAGTGGGAGATAATATAGTGGCTTATACTTCCAACGACGGCTATTTCAAAGTATTTTATGAAGACAGCGTGCGTGTCTTAGGTTTTTTCAAACCACAATATAAAGTGGGTGATTATGTAGTGGCTTATCAGGACGGTAGTGGCTATTTCAAAACTTTTTATAAGGGAGAGATCACTTCTTTAGAAAGTTATTATCCTGATAATTATACTGTGCAATACAACTCTGTCGCATACATAAACAGAACGGGAATGCTGCGTTTATTTTCGTTTGGAGAATTATATGATGTAACGAATGCACAAATGGATGAATGGGAGCTCACCTACGATGTCATCAAATATCGCATAGGCGCCAATCTTTACAAAGTGTATTACAAAGGTGAAGAATACTAAATAAACAGTTTTAAAAATAACGCTTTACCAATCTTAAGTTGTGCGTGCGCTTGCGAAGTTTGGAACTGATAATGCCGCCCTGATCTATCTTATCCACCACTACGCATCCGGCGGTATCGGTAGCGTGTATAATCGTTTCATGATCCAATAATAAGCCTACATGATTTATACGTCCTTCATCATTATCAAAAAAAGCGAGGTCGCCTATTTGGGCATTTATTAAAAAATCAACAACATTGCCCTCACTCGCCTGCTGTGATGCATCCCTTGAAAGAGCTTTACCGCAAAGCTTATAAACAAGTTGTGTAAACCCGCTGCAATCAATACCCATCTGCGACCGCCCACCCCATTGATATGGTGCATATAAAAACTGCATTGCCAATTTTTTTAAATGACTTTTATCACAGCTCACTTCAGAAAGTTTCTGCTTCTTTCCTTTGTATTTAAAAACGACATTATCTATTTCGCAGGAGGTACGCATCAATTCCGCGCCAACGGGCAATAATAAATGTGCGTGATGAGCCAGCAATTTTTCTCCAATATTCATCACCAAATATCTGGCGTCTTTATAAAAATCTTTTTTAGAAATTATGGTCAGTTGCGACAACCGGCACCAACCTTCATAAGCATCTGCCTTGCAACGCACATACCCCCAGCCATTTTCTTCAGCAAAAATTATTTCCACCTTTTCTCCGTAAAGCAACTGGCTGGTTTGTTCAGAGCGATGGGCAGCTTCTTTGTGGAGCGGCATTACAGCTATATTGCAATAAGCATAATTGAGTACCATTTTAGGTCAAAAACTTTACAGTGTAGATGTATTTAAAGTTATTTTTTATTTGCATTTATTTTTTTTGCAACAGCTTCCAAGCCTTCATAAAATTCATTACCATACTTACGCACCAATGCATTTTTTAAAAACTGGTAAACGGGAATTTTCAATTTATTGCCCAGTTTGCAAGCAGGTTTGCACAGCGTTTTACGGGGTTCGTAATTTACAAGGTCATAGCCTTCAGCTTCTTTAATTCTTATAGGAAATAGATGACATGATATAGGTTTCTGAAAATCTACAATGCCTTCTTTCCATGCTTTTTCAATGCCGCATTTCACTATTTGAAATTCATCTGTATAAGCATATACGCAAATGCCGCCGTTAATAGTGGGCGTTACGATACCTATTTCATCATCCCACACGTCTGTTCCCTGTTTTTCTATTTCATCTATGCTTTGCTGCGGCAGAAGATGCTGAATTTTAGGATAAATCGCCTTGATGGTTTTCGCCTCTTCTTCAGTGATCGGCGCTCCGCAATCGCCATCTACACAACAACCGCCTTTACAACTTTGCAGATCGCATACAAAATGTTGTTCCACAATATCATCACTTAACAGCACATTATCTATCGCGATCATAAGATTACATGTTTAGGTAGTTCATCAATAACCCGTAGCGACTCATTGTATCATCATAGTTTACTTGCTCACCATACACTTCTTTTACAGTAAGACTGTGCCGTTCAAATGAATTGGCCAACGCCGATAGATTGCTCCGGTTTGTTTTAAGTGTAATCTCCAGTTTTCCTTCGGCACCATTATGCAGTTGCAAGCTGATGATGCTTACTTCTTCATTTTCACATATTCTTGCAATCTCCGAAAGGCTGTAATCTCTGGGTGCCACTTCTATTACAATGATTCCACCGGGATTATCTACACCGCTGTTTTCAGTGATGTATTTCAGTAGGTCGTCCTGGGTGATTGCACCTAAATAAGTGTTTTCACCATCTACTACCGGAAGTATGGAAAGATGCTGACGGTTTGCTACACGGAGCGCTTCAAAAGGATGTCCTTGTGCAAAAACAGCCGGTTTATATTCTAAAAATTCAGCGGCATTCAGTGTAGATTCAGGTTTATCCCAATCGATAAGGTTATCTTCCAGAATGAGCGAAACATATTTTCCTTCATTTACCAAAGGTAGTTGTGTAATGCTGTTTTCTTCCATTACAGACAAGGCTTTGCGCACAGTATCTTGAAAGGCGAGTTGTGGTACTGAAGGAGATATTAATTGTTCTATTGTCATTATTCTTAAAGGTTATAAACCTATAGCCATTCATAGCATATTTGGCAAAAAAATTGTTATGCTATGCAAAAAACAAGTTGTAAAATTAGGAAGATTTATCCTTTATGTTCTGCTAAGAATTTATCCAGAATCTTATTAAATTCCGTAGGCACTTCCATCATCGGCGCATGGCCGCATTTATCTATCCAATGCAGTTCCGAAGTTGGTAAAAGCTGATGAAATTCTTCAGCTACCATAGGGGGCGTTATCGTATCGTTCTTTCCCCAGATAAGGCAAACGGGAATTCTTATTTCCTTAAGCTCATCACCCAGATTATGTTTGATGGCAGAGCGTGCCAATGTGATGATTTTAATAGCTTTCAACCGGTTATTTACAATACCGAACACTTCATCTACCAGTTCTTTGGTAGCTGTTTTGGGATCATAAAAAGTAAGTTCTGTTTTCTTTCGGATGTAATCGTAATCGCCTCTTTTAGGATAGGTTTCTCCCATGCCGTTTTCAAACAAGCCGGAGCTGCCCGTAAGTGTTATGGTTTTTACCATTTCCTGATGCTTCAGGGTATAAACCAAACCTACATGACCACCAAGGGAATTGCCTAAAAGATGTACATCTTTCAGGTTCATGGCTTCTATAAATTTCTGCACATGCTTTGCCAAACCGCTGACGCTTGTGTCCAAAATATTAAGATCGAAAAGCGGCAACATGGGAATGATAACCCGGTGAGTGGATTTAAAATAATCTACCAGATCCATGAAATTGCTAAGCGCGCCAAACAAACCGTGCAGTAATACCAATGGCTCGCCTGCTCCTTCTTCTACATACTTAAATTTTCCGCTCTGTTTTATTTCATATTGCATATAGCACATTCTATGATGCTAAAATACTATTGTTTCCTATAAAAACATACAGTTTATAAAAACTAAAAATCAATCAGTTGATAGCAGAAAGTTCAACTTTTTAAAGCATCAATTTCTGTTGCCAGCGCCCGGTCTTTGTCTGTAATAATATCTCCGGCATCGTGAGTATTCAGCCATATCTCCACTTTGTTGTACACATTTGTCCAGCGGGGATGGTGATTATTTTTTTCTGCCAGAAAAGCTACCCGCGTCATAAAAGCGAAGGCTTCTGTAAAGTTTTTAAATTCAAAAGAGCGGTAAAGCGCATTATTTTTTTCCTGCCACATAAGCTTATTTTTTTAGAAAATTTCACTATGAAAATTTATTTCACAGCGGTTTTTATAAGACATCGAACCATACTTTTTTTTCATCGTTCCAGTCGCCATTATAATTGATGGTCAGCTCTTCTCCCACATTTATTTTCCTTACAGATACAATGCTGATGCTCGCCGTCTCATAGTCCATATTATATTCACAATTGCTTTTATAAGCATGATTATAAATGGGCACATTGCCCAGCGCCATGCAACACTGGTCTGCACCTTTTGCATGCCACTCAAAAATATAATCATGCAAAAGAGTTTGGTCTAAATGGATCCTGTCTGCCGCTGACATTACAATCACCGGTGCATTTTCTATTACACAATCTTTAGGTATTTCCTCATTGGCAAACATAGCCCTGCCTTTGCCTTGCACTTCTTCCATATAAATATCAAAAAAAATCATTCTGCCAAGATCATCAAAAACTTCAATAATAAAACTTTTTACGTATTGGGAAGTATTTGACTTTTAACACGATTGTTTTATTTTCACAAAATATTTTTTCTCACCAAATGAAAAACTCACACACGTCCAAGATCTTTATTGCTTTAGCGTTATTTATTTTTGTGAACAGCGCTACAGTATCTGCAAAAATACCCGGCTTGCTGCAACGCACCCACCTCGGTTATTCTGTTTTGTTCAACCAGGCGGAGTTTAAAGTCAGACAAGCGATCATCACTCCTGATTTTGTAAAAGACACGAATTACAAGTACAATATGAACACCAGCGGTTCTTTTGGTTTTACCATTGGCACTTATGTACCGATAAGCCGTTTGGGAGAAAAAAGCATTCTCGCTTTTGGTGTAGATTATATGTACAACATGATGCTGTGGGATACCAAACTGAAAACGTATGACTATGCGGGCAATTATTATGACGCTCCGTTTTCGGGTGGCACATTGCAAATGGCGCTGCCAGTAGGTTTGGATTTTAAATTCGGTGCAGATGCCATGACTGATAAAGCCATCAGGTTTTGCGCTACGCTGGGAGCCGGCGCGTTGCCTTCTTATTCTTTAACCGCACTGGATCAGGTAAATAACATTGACGGGCAATTCGGCATCGCTCCTTATGGCAAGGTGGAACTAGGAATTTTCGCAGGAATATGTATGAAAATACGTGCTGTATATTCTTATGGCAACTTGTCTTATATGGATGATACCCGCCATGATGAATTCAGTAAAACGCGGAGCCAGTTAATCGGCAAATCCAATCTCACGCTTTCTCTTTTGGTGATGCCGTTCTCATGGGGCTGGTCTCGTGCCGAATGGTGGAATACTTTCTAAACAATTTTATCTTAACCCCCTAAATAAATTTCATGAAAAAAAATCAACTCATTCTGGCTGCCTTCATTCTCTTTGGCGCAGTAAGCTTTTTCTCTTCCTGCAGTAAAGAAGATGATGTATCTGCCACACGCGCATTGATGGCTGAATGGAAATCAACTAAATTCAGCATTGATAATGGTAACGATATCTTAGACACCGCAGAGCTTAATGAAAAAAACCTTATTGATATAGATTTAGGATCGCTTACCTTCCATCAGGATTTTACCGGCGCTTCCAGCAATCCTTATACCTATAATATTTCCCCGCTTTTTGGCTACGGAGATTTTACCTGGAAAATGGATGACAGAGCGCAAAACATTACCATCACCAACAACAGCCAGGAAACGCAAACTACCAAGCTCATTTTCAGAGATTTCGATCATTTTGCTGTGCTTGAAAAATTCAGCTACCTCACGTACGGTCAGGGCGTTTGGGTTTTTTATGAAAGAAAAAAATAAACGCCGGAAACAATTCTTTTTCAAAAGCATTCTTTTCAGGAATGCTTTTTTTATGCCCGCTCGTAAGCCGTAACGCCGAAAAATAAATGAACTAAAATTCACTAACTTGACTTCACTATGCGTACTTTATGGTATTATCTGAAACCTCAGCGTCCCTTAATCATTTACTCTTTACTTGCAGCCGGTGCCGCGCAGTTACTCAATCTTACAGACCCCATCATCTTCGGAAAAATTATTGACAACTATGCAAACAATCCTAATCATCTGTCGCAAAACGCCCTGATAAACGGAGTGCTGAAATGGCTGATGATTGCCATAGGAATTGCTTTTATGGCCAGAATATTTAAAAGCGTCCAGGATTTTCTTACGCGCAAAGCAGTAGCGCTTTTTGGAATGCAGATATTCAATGATGGTCTGAAACAAACGCTGCGCTTGTCTTTTCAGGAATTTGAAGAAAGCAGAAGCGGCGAAACACTTTCCATACTGCAAAAAGTAAAAACCGATACTGAACGTTTTATTACATCGTTCATCAACATTTTATTTTCGAGTATTGTGGGCGTAGGGTTTTTAATTTGGTATAGCATCACCAAAAATTATTTACTCATTCCGGTTTTCATAATAGGCGTGTTGGTTTTAGGCGGACTTACGGGAATGCTCTCCAAAAAAATAAAAACCGTGCAGCGCTCTATAAACAGAGAAACCAATAAAATGAGCGGTGTAATAACCGAAAGTTTAAGGAATATAGAATTGGTAAAAAGCCTCGGACTTACTTTTCCTGAAATAAGAAGGCTTAAGGAGCAGACAAAGCAGATTTATGAACTGGAAATGCAGAAAGTACGAAAAGTGAGAACACTTAGTTTTTTACAAGGTACGATTCTGAACTTGTTGCGTCAGTCTATTTTATTCATTTTACTTTGGTTAATCTTCAGAAATGTTCTTACCACGGGCGAGCTTATCAGTATGCAGTTTATTTCTACCACCATTTTTGGTCCGCTGCAAGATTTGGGAAATATCATGCTTCAATATCGGGAAGTGGAAGCGTCTGTAACCAACTTTGACCAACTGATGCACAAACCCGTTGAACAACGACCGGAAAGCCCGATTGACATAAAGGAATTGCACAAACTAAGTTTCGAGCACGTTATTTTTCGCCATAAAACCGCTTCTTACAATGCGATTGACGATATTTCCTTTTCAGTAAAATCCGGTGAAACAATCGCGTTTGTCGGTCCTTCAGGTTCAGGGAAATCTACGCTTGTAAAACTATTAGTAGGTTTATATAAACCAGTAAGGGGTGAAATATATTTTAACGACACTTCTTTTTCCCGCATACGTTATAATCAATTGAGAAGAAAAATAGGATTCGTCACACAGGATACGCAATTGTTTTCGGGCAGCATAAAATACAACCTTCAGTTTGTACATGCAGAGGCAACAGATGATGAAATAAAAGAAGCGCTGCATAAAGCATCCGCCACCAAACTTCTGGAGCGCTCTTCACATGGCATTAATACGATTTTGGGAGAAAATGGCATGAAACTTTCCGGCGGTGAAAAACAAAGAATTTCCATAGCAAGAGCATTGCTTCGCCAACCACAACTGCTTATTTTCGATGAAGCCACATCTGCTTTAGATAGTCTTACGGAAGAAGAAATAACGGCTACTATAAAAAGTATTTCCGAAGATCACAAACAAATCATTATTCTCATAGCGCATCGACTTTCTACCATTATGCATGCCGACGTCATTTACGTTCTTGAAAAAGGAAAAATTGTAGAGCAAGGGTCTCATCAAGATCTCTTAGAACAAAAAGGACTTTACTATGCGATGTGGCGGCAACAGATTGGCGAAAGAAGAACGATATAGCATCATTTAGCAGCCGCTGATTCTTTGGCAATCATTTTACGAAGGAACTCGTTCCGTTCATTCTTTGATAATTTATATTCTTTAAGATAAAGGCTTTCCAAGTCCGGATAACTCAGCAAACGTTTAAGACCTTTTACACCTTCTTTTTCATAAACTCTTTTGCATAGCATTGCATTGATCGCATGATCAATATGTAATAACCTGTCTTTAGAAATCAGCTTATCATAATCGGTAAGATCTGTTTCGGGGTATTTACGGAGGTAATCATCAAGCCGGTGAATCATCTGAGTGTAACTTCCCATAATACCGCCGCCCCAATAATATACCAATCCATGATTGACAGGTGATTTTTGATAGAAAGGATTCAGATAAAGATGCAATATTTCATGCAGATAATTTTCGCCTTTCCCTTGACAGTAAACTGTATTGCTTTCATCATCAGAATAGCCGGAAGGTGTATTTTCATCCATGAGCACCAGATAATCCAATCCTTTCATTTTCGCCAGTTCCTCTTTTGTATTGGCAAAAACGTATCTTATATGCGGGATAGGTTTAAAATTCCATTCTTTTTCAAAACGTCTGAGGCTTGCGATCAAAGAGTCACTTTTATTTTTGTCAAATGAAATTGCTTTTGGAAAAACATATTCAATATTAGCATTTTGCACAGTACGGTATGCATCGGCGTGTTGTTCCATCTCCGTTAAAAAATAATAGCCTTTTTCATTGTGATGGATATAGTGATTTGTAATAGCACTGGGATTGAAATTCACAGAATCTGTTTTCCACAGAAAAAGTGTTTTTATAAGGATGTAATCAGGAAATTGCTTGGCGTAAAATATTGTAGCCGCCGAATACATTTCATAAGTATTTCCTTCACTGGCAATCGCATGAATTAGCGGATCGGGAATTTTATAATCATCGCAACGTTGGGCAGTAAAATATGCACGGTAATTAATAGAATCCAGGTTTGATGTTGCCTTGTAATAATCAAGTAAAAAATCTAAGGCTTCTTTTATCTTGTGATTACTTGTATCCACAAAGCTTCCTATGAAAACTTGTCTGTCACTTTTTGCAAACACAGTTTGACTGGCAAAAAATAACAGCGCGATAAACAGGAAAATTATTTTCTTCTTTCCGGTCATCTTATAAATTTATAGAAAAGAAACGGAGCTGTTATTTTTTGGGATAGATAAAAATATAATCGCCAAATTCACTGTCGTGCGAACCGATTTTTGCCAGCTTACCTTCCTGAAGATTGAATTTTTCATAGCCCAAACCCAGCATAAGATCATCCACTACTTTTTTATGTTCGCCCCAGGTTTCTATCTGTAAGATGGGTTTGTGTTTTTCGATCAGGGTTTTCATCTCCGGCAATACATATTCTTCATAGCCTTCTATATCGCATTTGATGTAATCAATTTTAGGAAGGGAAGCCAAAAGAGAAGATGCTTTTTTCATTTCCACATCAAACAGATAATTTTCATCGGCGCTTTCTCCGTTGTCGGCGACACTTGCAAGACCCGTTCTCAAATAACCAAAATTTTTGGGCACAGACATCTGAATATTTTTTTCTTCCGTACCTAAAGCGTAATTATATCTTGTAACGTTGGGATATTTTTTCGTAGCCCAAGTCAGTGTTTTAAAAAAAGGCACTACCGGCTCGATGGCAATTACTTTTCCCTGTGGCACCAGCTCTGCAAAAATGCGGGTGAAGTAGCCCAAATTTCCACCCATATCTACGATTACATCATCCGGCTTTATAAGATTTCTGACGAAGTAATGGTATTTATAAACCGGATCTTTTTTTAAGTAACCTGTTGTAAAAGCAGTGTAAAAAAGCTTGTGCAAAGTTTTCAGATATTGTTCCTGTCCTAAACTTTTGTAGATAAGCTTCTTTATGGAATTGATCATCTGAAAACAGTTGCGATAAACTTTTGCGTAAGATTAGGATTGTAAAATATCTCTTGAGATAACCAATTTTTGAATTTCACTGGTGCCTTCGCCAATGGTGCATAGCTTGCTGTCGCGATAAAATTTTTCCACAGGAAAATCTTTGGTATAACCGTAGCCGCCAAATATCTGCACCGCATCTGTAGAGACCTGTACCGAAATTTCAGAAGCGTAATATTTTGCCATCGCGCTTTCCTTCGTCATTTTTTCACCACGGTTTTTCATATCGGCAGCCTGATAAATAAGTAATTCTGCTGCTTCTATTTTGGTAGCCATATCGGCAAGCTTAAACGCGATCGCCTGAAAATTGGCAATGGGCTGATCAAATTGATGACGTTCTTTAGAATATTTGAGAGAGGCTTCGTAAGCGCCTTTAGCAATGCCTAATGACAACGCCGCTATGGAAATTCTGCCGCCATCCAGCACTTTCATCGCTTGTTTAAATCCTTCGCCCACTTCGCCCATTCGTTGCGCATCCGATATTTTACAGTTGTCGAAAACCAGTTCTGTAGTTTCTGACGCCCGCATTCCCAGTTTATTTTCTTTCTTGCCTGCGGAAAAGCCGGGAGTTCCTCTTTCTACAATGAAAGCTGTAACGTTATTTTTCGCACGAGGTTCACCTGTACGTGCCAGCACTACCGCCACATCACCGGTTTTGCCATGTGTAATCCAGTTTTTTGTACCGTTTAAAATCCAACTGTCACCATCTTTCATAGCGGTACATTTCATATTGCCGGCATCGCTTCCTGTATTGGCTTCTGTAAGTCCCCATGCGCCAATCCACTCAGCTGTAGCAAGTTTCGGAAGGTATTTTTTCTTCTGCTCTTCATTGCCAAAGTAAAGTATGTGACCGGTGCATAAAGAATTGTGCGCCGCAACGGAAAGCCCGATAGAGCCGCAAACTTTGGCGATTTCGCTCACCACAGTTACATATTCAAAATAGCCCAGCCCGCTGCCTCCGTATTCATGCGGAACTAAAACGCCCATTAAACCAAGTGCTCCCAACTTTTTAAATACTTCTACAGGAAAGGTTTGAGTTTCATCCCATTCCATCATGTTAGGGCGTATTTCTTTGTTGGAAAAATCACGAATCATGTTGGCAATTTCCAGCTGTGTATCTGTGTATTGAAAATCCATTAAGAATAATAATTTACTGAATGCTTAAATATGGCGCAATTTTACGATAAATTTCTTCATTCATCAACGGCACCTGGCGTAATTGTTCTATTTTTTCAAAACGTTTGATGGCATCTCTGTAGAGAATTATATTTTTTGCCGTTTTTTCAGCAATATAAGGATGTGCCTGCAACTGCTCTACTGTTGCTGTATTCAGGTGGATTTTTCTCACTTCATTAGGATTGATAACAAGTTTATCCTTAAGCTTCTGAAGCGTGGTATCTGGAAATTTATAAACTTCGTATAATTGCTCTTGCCTGATAAAACCGCCAAGCGCGTTTCTTCTTTCTATCAGTTTGTGCGCATAAAAAGGACCAATGCCTTTTAATCTTACCAGCGTTGCCGAGTCGGTTGTATTGATGTCAATATGATCCGGTTCGGGAAGGTATTGATAAGTATGTGAATGCTTTTTATAAGTATCTTCAGGAACAATTCCTTTTTGACCGACAACGATATAAGGCGCTAATTGATTGTATTGTTCTTCGCTGAGCGTAAAGAGGTCTTTGAAATCTTCTTTCTTATAAAACACTTTCCCTTTCCTGCGCCAGTTGAGTAAAAAATGCGTGGTTATAGGCTTTAATCCCAATTTAATAAAACCATTGCTGTCTAAAATATTCGGATCAAATGCAAATAATGTAACGCCTGTAAAAGTTATGTTTTTATCTGTATGCTCATCGGTATTGCTGTGCGCAAGTTTATAATCGTTCCACGCGGCCAACAAGGTGGTATCAGTTGTAAAATTATCAGGCGATTTAATAAAAAGAGGCATGGTGATAAATGCCGTCAGTACTAAAAGAAGTATGCTTACAAATACATAAATTCCTGTTTTTTCTATAGCAGAAAAGTACAGGTAGGATTTATACCAGTTTTTCATGTGATTATTTTTAGTTGGTTTAGGTTGGCCGCATGAATACAATGAATTATTTCACGGCACTTTAAAATAAAAAAACCGCTTGAAAGAATCAAGCGGTGGAACATTGTTATTATGAAAAAATTATCTTTTAAATAAACCCGGGCATTTGGTTTGCCAGTAAGTTCTCATATTCGCGAAAGCATCAAAGTAAACAGAAACACCGATTCCTCCGAACCAATACCAATCATTTGCTTTGCTGTCTCCGCGCTGGTAGCCATATTCAGGGTAATTATCTACTGGCGCATTGGGCAGTTCATCGCTTCTGTAAGACAGTTCCACAGATTGTTTTCCTCTGTTTTGTGCAAGAACGTATTGATCTACATAAGAGCGACTCACATCATCCAGGTAATCAGTAGCCGTATAGCGCAGTCCTATTTCTGTAGTGATCATCAGTGTACGACCAACAAAGAATTTCATACCACCACCAAAAGGGAAAGCTACGTTTACATTGCTGTACTGCTTTCTGTCGGGATAATTGGAAATGCCCTGCCCTTCAGTACTTAATGGACGCAGAAAAACTCTTTCACCATTCATACCATCGGTATAAGGATTGAAATAAAACGCCGAAATGCCTCCAAAAATATAAGGTGTCACTTTAGCTCTTTCTACATCAATCGCCAAAAGATTTACTTCCAAACCCAAGTGCATTTCAAACAACTTGGACTCGAAGCGCAGGTTCCGCGTTCTTTTTACAGCGATATCGGAAAGGCTGTCTGCCGCCGTAATTTTTGTATAATTCGCTCCCAAGCGTATGCCTACACGCGGGTTCATAAAATATTTATAGAACACACCTACATTAGGTTTATAACCATAATTGGGAAACCATTTGTCCTGCAGGTCGCCATAGTAATTACTCACTCCGGCAAACAACCCTACTTCGTGATGGCGCTGCGCTGTGGAAACTAATGGAAGAATAACCGCCAAAGAAAGTAAAAAACGTTTCAAAGCTTATGATATTTATGTTGATAGCGAAAGATAATAACTATTTCCGAAAAACAAAAAATAGTGTGAAAATCTGAATCTAAGCGTTTATTTAATGATCAGCTTCTGAGTCGATTTTTCTCCGTTTTTATTAGCAAGTTCCAGCCAGTACAGTCCGCTGCTAATTTCGGGCAATTGTATTTCTTTCAAAGGAGCTTGCCGGCTGTTTTTTTGGATCATTCTTCCGTCTACGCTTCTCAGCGTATATTCATTTGCCTGAAAATCACTTTCTATATATAAGGTTTGCCCGCGCGTTATAGGATTGGGATAAAGATGCAGTGTACGGGGCGCATTTGCGATTTCAGGAACGGATGTAATACGCTCGTTTAGTTTTTTACCAATGTGGTTTAAGGTTGTTCTTTCATATTGTCCCATCCCGGTTGTAGGTTTAAACCCATAATTGAAATTTCCAGCTATTATGAGTTCATTTTTAAATAAGGTCATTTTATTAATAGCACTGTCAACGTATATAGTATTAAAATTTTGTAAATTATAAATATCCAAAAAATTCACGATGCTACTCATAAGCGTAAGAAGGGTAAAATTACCAGCCACTACTAATGTATCGTCCTGTACACACATCGTATTGATGATAAATGAATCGTAAAATGAATTTTCCATTATTTCTTTTATTGGATAATGGTCTAACGGAGTCCAACTATTCTCTGATAATTTTTGTATTAAATGAAATGAATCAGCCGCAGAAATTTTCTTACAAACCGCATATACCGAATCTTTAAACTTTCCGATGTCCATCACTTCATTCTCTATGCCGTTGTCAAACTTTTCATAGCCATTTGCTGCTGTCCATTTTATAATATTTACAGTATCGCCGAGGTATGAAAAATGTCCGCCCAAGAACAAAGCACCGTCATATTCTTCCAATGTATTTACGTGTCCTTCCAGCATCTGCAGCTGTTGCCCCCACATCGTTCCGTCCCATTTTGAAATATTCACTTCGCTCATAGCGGCGCACACATCAAAATCTCCCGCGGCGTACAATTCATTGTTGTAAACGATCAGGTCTTTTATCGTTCCATAAATACACCCTGCACTGTGCCATACATTGCCATCCCAGTAAGCGATATTGGTTGCAGGCACGCCACCTGCCATGGTAAACGAACCGCCCACAAACAGATTTCCCTGAAATTCCTGAATAGCATACACTGTTCCATTGACACCGCCGCCGAGATCATGCCAGCTATAGATTCCATTGTTTTCGGTTACATACGCCATATTTCCTACATTCACGCTGCTGTCTGCCTGTGTAAAGTTACCACCTACATATAAGGTATCATCGTTTTCATTTACAAAAAGTTCGTAAATGTTTCCGTTCGTTCCTTTGCCTAAGGGCGCTACCTTTCTGTCGGCAAGTGGTCCGTAACTAGGTTGTATCCAAGCCAGTTCATCTACCGTAAAACCGAAATCGCTTGCCCAGCTTTTCAGTTCGGAATAAGGAATGTTTTTTACATACGCGAGATTCAGGGTAGCTTCCACCTTCCGGGAAATATTTTCATAGCCCGTGGCTTTCATTATATAACCCACCGCGCAAAAGTTATTATAGCGGTCAATAAAAATGGGCGTACGATAACTGTATTGATCATTGATGGGAAAGTTTCCCTGTTGCCAGTAATTGTGTAAACAATCTAAAGCGTGCAGGCGGTTGGCACGTTGTGTGGCATTCAGCGAATTTACAGTTCTGTTGCGTAAAGTTTGCTCCACCAGAGAAAGATGCAGACGAATCCAGTCGCGGTCTGTATAATTTTCGGTAGCAAAAGCCGTAAGCTCAGACAAGTCTTTCTGCTGCGACCAGTAAGTGTTGATAGTCTTTAAATGTGCAAACACATTTTCATTTGCGGAGGCAGAAAACGTCACAAAAAGCGAGAAAAATAAAAGAAGGTTTTTCATAAGCATCTGTTTAAAACATCTTTTTACAAGATAAAAAACATAAAAGAAGTTCCGAAAAACTAAAACTATTTTCTTGTAAAAACTGAAAAATAAAATTTACATTTGTTATTATTAAAGACATCAAAAAGACATCAAAAATGCCGAAGACCAATCAAAATTTCTGGGCTTTAAATATCAGACACCTGCGCCGCCGCAAACGTTTGTCTCAAGATGAAATGGCTTTCAGTCTGGGTATTTCACGGTCTAAGCTGAATGCGCATGAAAACGGGCAAACCATTAATCCGACTATCGAGGACTTGCTGAATTTCTCCGGACATTTCAAACTCAGCATTGACAACCTTATAAAAACCGATCTTTCCAAACTATCCGAAATAAAACTTCGGGAACTGGAAGCAGGCAATGATATTTATACTACAGGCACACAGTTGCGTATTCTCGCTACTACTATCACGACAGAAAATAAAGACAATATCGAATTTGTATCACAGAAAGCGAAAGCAGGTTATCTCGCCGGCTACAGCGATCCGGAATATATCAACAAACTACCGGTTTTCACAATGCCGCATTTGCCGCAAGATCGCAAATACCGTATGTTTCCTACAGTAGGCGACAGCATGTACCCGATTCCGGAAAATGCTTTGGTAGTTGGCAGGTATGTAGATGACTGGAACAGCATCAAAGATGAAACGCCTTGCCTTGTGATAACGAAAGATGAAGGAATTGTATTCAAACTTGTAACCAATAAAATAAAAAACCACCGCACCTTGCATCTTGCTTCCCTTAACAGCCTCTATAAACCCTACGAGGTGCCGGTGGAAAACATAATAGAAATATGGCAGTTTGTGAATTACATTACCGACACCTTGCCGCAGGCAGAAGTGCCGTTGCAGGAACTTTCACGGGATGTGCACGCGATAAAAATGGAACTGAAGAAACTGGCGGATAAGAAATAGCCCTCACATCCGAAAATACTTTTCACATTCTTTCGATAGCTTCCTATTTTTGAACATCATCGTTATGTAATGTACTTCAGCTAACGATCCGAAAATCACTTCTCATGAATTACTGGCTTATAAAATCAGAACCTTTTAAATACAGTTGGGAACAATTTCTCAAAGACAAAAAAACCTTTTGGGACGGTGTGCGTAACTACGCTGCAAGAAACAACCTGAAAGCAATGAAAAAAGGAGACCAGGTTTTGTTTTACCACAGCAATGAAGGGCTGGAAATCGTGGGTATCGCAGAAGTAACCAAAGAAGCTTATCAAGACCCTACTACAGAAGATATGAACTGGGTTGTTGTAGATCTTAAACCTGTAAAAACATTACCCAAACCCGTTCCGCTATCAGAAATAAAAGCGACAAAAGAATTGCAGGATATGGACTTGGTAAGACTTTCAAGGCTTTCGGTAGGCGCTGTAAAAGAAAAAGAATTTAAAAAGATCATGATGATGGCAGGAGTAAAATGAATAATGATGTGGAACATAATGAACTCTTCAGCCTCGCGGAAAAATGGGTGAACGAAACCGGAAATAATATCTTTCTTACAGGAAAAGCCGGCACCGGAAAAACTACTTTTCTTAAACACATAAAAACGGCTACGCACAAAAATACAGTAGTGCTGGCGCCAACGGGTATCGCTGCCATAAATGCGGAAGGCAGCACCCTGCATTCTTTTTTCAGATTACCGTTTGGCACATTCATACCTTCTTACGAGGCTGTAGAAAAAGAAGGAAAAATAATTACCCAACAAACACTTCCTTCTCTTATACGCTATACAAGACAACACATTCAGCTGCTCCGAAGCATAGAGTTGATCATTATTGATGAAGTGAGTATGGTGCGAACCGATGTGCTGGATATGATTGATATAATCCTGAAGCGATTCCGATTAACACCGCATCTTCCTTTCGGTGGCGTTCAAATGCTTTTCATAGGCGATATGCATCAACTGCCACCCGTGGTGAAAGAGCAGGAAACAACCATTTTATCACGTTATTATAACAGCCCTTATTTTTTCGACAGTAAAGTATTAGCAAACAATCCTCCGGTGATCATTCAACTGGAAAAAGTGTACCGCCAGCAGGAAACAGATTTCCTTTCGCTGCTCAATGAATTGCGACACAACGAGCTCTCTGAAAACAGCTATGAAAAACTGATTTCCAAAATCGTGACTTCACCACCGGATGACGACCGGTACATTACACTCACCTCTCACGTAGCGCAAGCAGATCGCATGAATGCTCACGCTATGCAAAAACTTCCTGTACCTTCACATACGTTCCAGGCAAAAATAGAAGGAGATTTTCCTGAATCCACTTACCCGAATGTAACAACGCTGGAGCTGAAACGCGGAGCACGGGTCATGTTTATAAAAAACGATCCTGACCGCAAATTTTTCAATGGCAAAACAGGAAAAGTTGTTTCCATAAATAAGGATGAAATTGAAGTGCGTTGCGATGATGGAAATATCGTCAGCGTTGCGCAAGTGGCCTGGCACAATGTGAAGTATGAACCACAGTCAGAATCCGGCAAAGTGGCGGAAGTAATTCTCGGAAAATTCTGGCAATTACCTTTGCGTCTGGCTTGGGCTGTTACCATACACAAAAGTCAGGGATTGACTTTTGATAAAGTGATCATTGACGCAGAACGTTCTTTCGCATCGGGGCAAGTATATGTGGCGCTCAGCCGGTGCAGAACCTGGGATGGAATTGTGCTGCTCAGCCAAATAAAACCAAGCAGTTTGCTTACCGATTTGAACGTAGTAAATTTCAGCAATAAAACCTGGAAGCAAGATCATCTTTCACATACGCTGCCGCAACAACGCCGTCATTTTCAGCTGCAAAAAACAGAAGAGCTTTTTGATCTCAATAACTGGAAACGTCACGGCGAGCAACTTCTGAAACTCATCCTGGAGCATGAAAATTCCTTTTCACAGCAATCGCTGGATTACTTTAAAAAACTGGCATCCGAACTTCTCAGACTGCATGCCGTTTCAGAAAACTTTCTGAAACAAGTTTATAGTTTGGATAAGGCAACTTTACTTCCGGAAGAAAACAGCGCTTTAATTCAAAGGATAAAAGATGCATCTCATTATTTTTCCGACCAAACTCAGTCAGCGATTTCTACTCCGCTAACAACACTTCCGCAACCTCCGGATAATGCCGCTGTGGCTTTGAAGACTTTACAATTGCTGGAAAATATTCGGGAAGCCGTATCATTAAACACTATCATTTGGCTTTCAACGAAAGAAAAATTTTCCACCCAGGATTATTTAAAAGTAAAAGCCAAAGCATTGCAGGAACTTTCTGGAAATAAGCCCCTTAAATGGACGAAACCTTTGGCAGAAACTAAGACGGGAAATGGTTTGGAAAGTGAACTGCGGGCCTGGCGTGCCTCAAAAGCAACGATGCTCCAGCTTCCCGTTTACAGAATTATCAGCAATAAAGTGATTGACAGCATTGTTGCTGATCCGCCTTTGCATAAAAATCTGCTGACAAAAATCAGCGGCATTGGCAGCAAAAAAGCTCAGGAATACGGAGATGAAATCCTGGACATTATCTCTCGTTATCATCAACTCTCGGAAGAAGATTTATACACAGAGGAAACTATAAAAAAACGAAAAACAGTTTCTGGCGCCACACTCGAAGATACATGGATGCTTTATAAAACCGGCATGAATGCAGCAGCAATTGCTAAAGCACGTAATCTTTCTATCAGCACTATTAATGGGCATTTTACAAAGTTGATCGAAGAACAAAAAATCAGTATTAATGGATTAATAAGCACCGAGCGGCAAAACATTATCCGTGATTGTATCTTACATGCAAAAAAAGAGGCTGAGAAATTATCGCTCAATGCCATCAAAGAACAACTTGATAATGTGATGGACTACCACGAAATAAAATGGGTAATGGAAGACATGAAGTTGAATAAAGAATTATAGAAACAGCTTACTAAAACAAATAATTGCGTCTTTTTTTCATTTCCGCAGCGATAATTATTTCATTATAGTTTTCAGATTTTCCCAAATTTTCCACAATCTTCCTGTAGCTTTCATCATCCTTGTTCTGACTAAGTTTGAAAGTAGCTTGCACATTTTCCAACCGCGTTTCAAAACCAATAATAGCTCTCACATTTGTATTGATATATGCTTCGTTCATATTTTCCAACAACTCGGGTCGCGTCTGTGTATCTTCAAAATAATGTGTCAGTTCCTGTAACAATTCCACTGTTTGCACATCATTATAAAAACATAATTTTCCTCTGGCCTGCACACTCATATAATTCCAGGTACTTCCGTGTCCTCTTTCTTCATACCAACTTGCACTTACGTAGCATTGGGGTCCTATAAATAAAAATAAAGTTTCAGGATTTTTAATCAATGTTTCATAATGGTCTGTTCCGCGCATGAAATGTCCTTTCAGCATGATCCCTTCTTCGGTAGCTGAAATTAAAACGGGAATCTGCGTGGCAACAGGCTTTTCACCGGCTCCTATCATCGTTGCAAAAGAAAATTTTTTCATAAACTCCAGAATAACCGCTAAATCTGTTTCGGTAAAATGAGGCAGCCTGTACATTATAAAACGCTTTATACAAACATAAAAAAAGAGGTCATTAATTAATGACCTCCTGATTAAATTTATACGGTATTTATTATCCGTTAAATACTTTTTTCAAATTCACGTTCCGTTGTTTTGCTACTGCAACCGGTTCGCGAAGCTGTCCCAATGCAGAAAATGTAGCTTTAACCACGTTGTGCGGATTAGCAGAACCTAAGGATTTTGCCAATACATCATGATAGCCTGCTGCTTCCAGCACAGCACGCATACTGCCACCTGCAAGCACACCGGTACCTACGGCAGCTGGTTTGATAAGCACTTTTGCGGCGCCTTCTTTAGCAAACTGATCATGAGGAAGCGTACCATTCATCACCGGAACTTTGATAAGATTTTTCTTAGCATCATCAATGCCTTTGGTGATGGCTTCCTGTACTTCTTTTGCTTTGCCCAAGCCATGACCTACTACACCGGCACCATTACCAACAACCACTAATGCGGAAAAACTGAAAGCACGTCCGCCTTTTGTGGTCTTCACCACACGGTTGATAGCTACTACTTTTTCCTGCAGTTCTAATTCGTTTGCTTTTACGCGATTAAAATTTTTTGTCGCCATTTTTCAATTTGATGATTTGAAGATTAGCCGATTGAAAGTGTCTGATCAGATAACCTCAAAGTATTTTTATTAATTTTTATTACAGAACATCAGCTGATCTTTCAATCAGCTAATCTTCAAATTAAAGTTTCAAACCTCCTTCACGCGCACCGTCAGCAATTGCTTTTACACGACCGTGGTAGAGATATCCTCCGCGATCAAAAATGCAGGTTTCAATACCTAAATCTTTTGCTTTTGCAGCCAGCGCTTTACCTACTTCCATTGATTTCTCTACTTTGTTACCTTTTAAAGTAGCCAAATCCTTCTGACGAGAATTTGCAGCCGCTAACGTGGTACCGGTGGTGTCGTCAATCAACTGTACATAAATATCTTTATTGCTGCGAAAAACCGACAGACGTGGTTTTTGCGCGGTGCCGCTAATTTTGCTGCGGATTCTCCAGCGAAGTTTCTGCCGACGAAGTGTTTTTTGATCTGTTGCCATTGTTTACCTTATTTTTACGGGCTTCCTTTCAAAATAAAAAGAGCTGCCGGATTTTGGGATTGCAAATGTAGGAAATCTTTTTAATAAAAAACGAGTAGTTACACTTAATTTTTTTATTTTTTAAATTCATAAATTTATATTACCAGACCCACACTATGATTCGCACATTCGCACATTCGCACATTCGCACATTCGATTTCGTTTTCTTTTTAAAGGCAGGATGAGTTTTTATTAGCTGTATTATTATTTTTTGAGTTACAGTGCAATAATGCGGAATGCCGAAAAGCAATTTAGAGTAGGCAAAAAATACATTCAATAAATGAAAAAGTTAGTTTTTTTAATATTGTTCATATCAGCAATAAACGAAATAAAAGCTGAAAATAAAGTTGAAATTATTGATTATGTCGGAACAGAGTTGCAATTTATTATAAATCGATCTACAGAAAATAATCAGTTTTCTAAATACTATTCACTCCAATATCATGGAACAACCCATACAGAATTTCTCACCACTCTGCACAATTTCACTTTAAACTCTGTCAGCGCAACGCACATTTCAATTACTGCTGACAACGGGCAAACAATAGTTTTTTCTATTGAGTCAGAAAACAGCGGTGCTAATGTACTCGGTTATGGTTTTGGCGAACGTCACGGGGCATTTGCTTTAAACACATCTGAATCTGAACCGTTTATCTGGGATTTAGTAGCTCAGGTTAAAAAAAATCCAAAACCTAAAGATTTTGATTGTGATTCGGGAGGTGAAGGCTCCAATCAATGTTCAGTTGATGGTGGGATTGCGAGCGTTAGTACAGGTTGCTCTGTAACATGTAATATGGGATATTACGCGTGTTGTGATGCAGGAAAAACTGAATGTAAATGTTTTAATGGATTGACTCGAGAAATAGATATTAATTATCAACAACCTGTAAGATTGATCTTGTATACAGCCAATCCGGGAAATTAATTTTAAAGGATTAAAAGTAAGTTAGGATTATAAAAAATAAGCGCTTTCTCTATTATTCAAATAAATTCCATATCTGAATTATGACAAATGATAGAAATAATAACAATGTTTCTACTGTAATAATAATCATCCTATTTGCACTATTAATTTCTCAATATCTCCTCTATAAAAGTCAAGTTAGAGATTTGAGTAAGAAAAAACAAATAGAATCAATTAAGACAAATTTTTTGAAGCACCAAATGCAAAATGGAGGTTTAGTGGTTGATAGTGTTTATGCTAAAGACGATACGGTTAAGTTTTACAATAAAGATTCATTTTTAGGTATGACTGTTATAAAAGAAGAGTGAGAATTACTTTTTGAAACAAATTCAATAAAAAAGCCCGCAACATTTTGCGAGCTTTTTTCTATTATCAATAATCCAAAAATATTATTTACCTGCTGCTTTACCTGCTTTACGGCGTACCACTTCACCCACAAAACGAACACCTTTTCCTTTGTAGGGCTCAGGTTTGCGTAAGCTACGGATTTTAGCCGCCACCTGACCTACTAATTGTTTGTCTATGCCTTCGATAGAAATAGTCGGATTTTTACCTTTTTCGGCAGTAGCGGAAGCTTTAATTTCCTTAGGCAATTCTAAAATGATATTGTGAGAAAAACCTAATGCCATATCTATTTGCTGTCCTTGTACGGCTGCGCGATAACCTACACCCACTAATTCCAAATCTTTCTTGAAGCCATTGGTAACACCTTCTACCATATTGCTGATCAAAGCACGATACAAACCATGTAAAGCGCGATGACGAATCTGATCTGTAGGACGGGTAACTTCTAATGTACCGTCTTTTAATTCAATTTTAATATCACGATCCAGTTGTTGCTTCAATTCGCCCTTCGGACCTTTTACGGATATTTCATTAGCCGGAGAAACGTTGATCGTTACACCGCCCGGAACTGTAATTAATTTCTTACCTATACGAGACATAGTCTTCTTGTTTTTATAAGTGGTTTTAAAAAATTCTCTCCAACCGATCAGCCCTGGTAAGAAGGCTTAATGTATTAAAGGAATGTTATCAGTTTTAGTTTTAAACTAGAATATATTACAAAGCACTTCACCGCCAACATTACCTGCTCTGGCTTCTTTATCCGTCATCACACCTTTGGAAGTAGAAAGAATAGCAATGCCCAATCCGTTGTGTACACGACGAATTTCAGCAGGTTTTGCATATTGACGCAAACCGGGACGGCTAATGCGTTCCAGGCTTCTTATTGCCGGTTCTTTGGTTTCAGGGTTGTACTTCAGCGCTATTTTGATAAGACCTTGCTTATTGTCTTCTTCAAATTTATATTTCAGAATGTAGCCTTTATCATAAAGAATCTCTGTCATACGTTTTTTGAGATTAGACGCAGGGATTTCTACGATACGGTGGCGTGCCATCTGAGCGTTGCGGATACGGGTTAAGAAATCTGCTATAGGATCTGTTACCATTTTTTGTTTTTGTTTGTTTGTAAATATTATTTGTTACCAGTATCAGATATTTTATTCCTGACTTTGAAACTTGTTCCTTCCAGAAATTTGGGAGGGGATTACCAGGAAGCTTTACGTACTCCGGGTATTTTACCGTCCAATGCCATATCGCGGAAGATATTGCGGCAGATGCCGAAGTGACGCATATAACCACGTGGACGACCGGTAAGCTGACAACGATTTTTCAATCGTACAGGAGAAGAGTTCTTTGGAAGTTTATCCAAAGCAGCATAATCTCCTTCAGCTTTAAGGGCGGCACGTTTTTCAGCGTACTTCTCTACCATTCTTTCGCGTTTGCGTTGGCGGGCTTTTATTGATTCTCTTGCCATATTTTATTTGATGATGTGCTGATTTGAAGATTTGAAAATAAATTCAACCATACTAATCATCACGATTTTTTACTTTGATACAATCAGCTAATTTTCAAATTAAGCTTCTTTCTTAATGTTTTTAAAAGGCATACCCATTTCTTTCAAAAGTTCGTATGCTTCTTCGTTTGTATTGCCTGAAGTCACAAAAGTGATATCCATACCGCTGATGCGCGCTACTTTATCAATATTGATTTCAGGGAAAATGATCTGCTCAGTTACACCCATAGTGTAGTTGCCGCGGCCATCAAACGATTTCTCGTTGATGCCTTTAAAATCGCGCACTCGTGGAAGGGATATAGAAATCAAACGATCCAGAAACTCATACATGTTGGTTCCCCGAAGCGTAACTCGTGCACCGATTGGCATGTGCTTACGAAGTTTGAAGTTGGAGATGTCCTTTTTAGATAAAGTAGGCACCGCTTTCTGACCGGTAACCATTGTCATCTCATTTACGGCATCATCTATCAGTTTCTTATCTGCTACAGAACCTTTTACACCCTGATTCAGACATATTTTTTCCAGACGGGGCACCTGCATTACGGTTTTATAACCGAATTTTTTCATCAAAGCAGGTACTACTTCGTCTTTATATTTTTTTTGTAAGCGTGGTTGGTATGTTGTCGTTGCCATTATTTAACCTCCTGTCCTGATTTTTTAGAAATACGTGAAAAACCTCCGTCTTTACGTTCGCGACGTACACGAACACCGGCTTTTTGTTTTGCATCCCAAAGCATAACGTTGGAAATGTTAATAGCAGCTTCCTCCTGGATGATACCGCCCTGAGGATTTTTTGCGCTTGGTTTAAGGTGTTTGGTCACCATATGCACCCCTTCCACAAGCACACGACCTTTCTGAGGATATACCGCCAATACTTTTTTAGGAGTGGTGCGGTTCTTATCATCCCCGGCGATCACGACTACCTCATCGCCTTTCTTGATGTTGAATTTTGGTTGAAATCTTTGCTTCATCTCTTGTGTTTTAATGGTCGGAAAGCAGCGGCTGCTCTCGTAAGCCATTGATTAAATATTACCCGATTATACAAACGGGATGCAAAGGTACAATAAAGTATTATTAAAAAAGCAAGATTTGAAAAAATATTTTCCAATTGATACACATTCCATTTTTAGGGCATCTTATTAGGTGGGATTAAAGCATTTTATACATTTGAGCGCAATTTTAAGAAAAACATGAAATACATTTTATCCTTAGCTTTTTTCACATTTTTATGGAACTATACACTTCAGGCACAATGGAATTCCCTAAACAGCTCCTCCACATTTGACGAACCTGAAACCGGCTATGCCAAGCTTTTATTTCTAAAAAATAACAACACAGTCTATGTACACGCTACAGAAGCAGACGGCATAGAAGTAAGAATGTATGATGCAGAAAGAAAGCCTTTATTTATTAAAACAATAACTACAAAATTTGGCAAGCTAAAGAAAATGACGGTTAAAAATCTTTTTGAAGTACAGGGCAATCTGGCGCTTTTCTTTACAGAGCAGGATGGAGATGAGCAACGGATCTGCCGGGTGATAATTGACGGGAAAGATGGTCACATTTTGCAACAGGATGAGCTGGCCGATATGGGTAAAGTATCGATGGGTAAGAAATATGCTATTGCGATGGGCAGTGTAGATGTACCTGATTTTTTTGTAAGAAATAATGCAGAGGGAAACTCTTATGCGGTAGCCGTTTATAATAGTTTTGCATCAGAAAGTGGACGCCGCATAGAAGTAATCCTTTACAACGGCAAGCATCAGGAAGTTTATCGTTCTTTTGTAAGCACACCTCAAAACAATTACAAATATGTGAATATGCTGGACATGGCACTGAGCAATGAGGATCAGGTGCAAGTTTGGATTTATGGTTTCAACACACAAAACAGTATGGGCGGGGAGGCGTTTATTGCCACTTTAGATGGTACAGCAAAAACTACTTCTTATAAAACTTTTTATCAGGATATAGGCAGAAAATCAACAGATGGTATTTTACGCTATGATGCTTCCAATAAACGTTTCATCGGTGTCACGCAAGCGATTGCCTCTACAAAAAACAAAGCTTTCAGCAACAAACAGGAAGTGTACTATGAAATAAGACGATTCACCTTCGATCCTGCAACCGGGCAATCTGTAGAACAACCGGTAACAGGCATTGAGCAACTCGACGAACAAACAAAAGCATTGTATGGAAGCAAAAAGAATTTTCAAGGTGTACTCCAAAATTTTTATGTAAATGCAAATGGTACACAAACCTTAATATTTGAAGGACTCTTACAAAAAACAACTTACTATGGTAGTCGTACATCCACACAAGTATATATGGAAAATGCAGGAGTAGTTACTTATGATAAAGATGGACATGTAGTTTCTACAACCGTTGTTCCTTTCAGTCACCAGATCAATAATAATATGCTCATGGGAGGAATGGGCGAAAGTTATAAACCGCTTGAACATTATAACAGAACTTCCGGCGGCATTAAACTAAAAGGCGGCAATCAATTCAAGTCCTTCTTTTTTATGAACGGGAAAGATAAAAACTACATTCTGCTCAATGATATTTTCGCGAATGAAGAACGTTTGGAGAAAAAGAAAGATGTCGTTACTATTCAGGGATTGGAAGAAGCTGATGCTTTTGTTTTTGATGATAGCCAAAGAACCCCTACACGTCAGTATCTTTTTGGTGCACCTGCGGAAAAGAAGAAACATAATCTGGCGTTGCTTACTCTATCTGATTACAACCGGAATGACAACATATTTGTTACTTTGAGAATAGATGCCGATGGCAAAAAGAAAACCAGCCGCTTAGTTTGGCTACAACCTAAGTAATCACGATAAAAGAAAATAAGCTACTTTCTGTGTAAGTCATCATTTTTTACATTAGCATTGATAAAGGAATAAAATGCTTTTCAACTCATTTTCTTTTTTAATTTTTTTTCCTATTGTTACCCTACTCTACTTTTTGTTGCCTCACAAATGGAGGTGGCTGCATCTGCTGATTGCAAGTTGTTTGTTTTATGCAGCGTTTATTCCTGCCTATTTGCTCATTCTTGTCTTCACTATTCTGATAGACTACACAGCAGGCATTTTAATTGAGCAGTCGCAAGAAAGTCGCAGAAAGTTTTGGCTTATTCTGAGCATCGTTGCCAATGTAGGCGTACTGACGTTTTTTAAATACTATAATTTCTTTACAGAAAATATCTACCAGCTACTTCCTTTCAGCAGCCTTATGCCTTTATTGAAAATAGCCCTTCCGATAGGGCTTTCTTTTCATACATTTCAGGCGATGAGTTACACAATAGAAGTATATAAAAGAAGGCAAAAAGCAGAACATCACTTAGGCATTTACGCTCTTTATGTAATGTATTATCCGCAGCTGGTAGCGGGTCCCATAGAACGACCACAGAATATGCTGCCCCAATTTCATAAGAAAATTACATTCAGTACTGCCAACTTAATAACAGGATTACGTTATATGTTGTTGGGTATGTTTATGAAGGTGGTAATTGCAGATCGGTTAGGGTTATATGTAGATGCTGTTTATGATAATGTCATTAATCATAATGGTACCAGTTTACTGATGGCGACAGTCTTTTTCTCCTTTCAGATTTATTGCGATTTTGCCGGCTACTCGCTGATTGCAATTGGAGCATCCAAAACCATGGGTATAGACCTTATGACAAATTTCAGGCGCCCTTATTTTGCAAAATCCGTACACGAATTTTGGCAACGCTGGCATATATCCCTTTCTACATGGTTTCGGGATTATGTGTACATTCCTTTAGGCGGTAACAGAAAAGAAAGAAAGAAAACCCTCCTCAACATCTTAATCGTTTTTTTATTAAGTGGCTTATGGCACGGTGCCAACTGGACCTTCATCGTATGGGGCGGGCTGAATGGGATTTTCTTAATTCTGGCACAATGGATACGAAAAAAGAAAGGAAATATTTTGCATAAGCTTCCCCCTGTTTTATCTATTCTTACAACATTTGTTTTGATTAATATCACCTGGATATTCTTCCGCGCGAAATCGATAAGCGAAGCGTTCATTATCCTTCGAAAAATCCTCTTTGAACCGGGAAAGCCTTATATGGTATGGGGAAATATGGCATACGCCCTCATCGGACTCGCGGCTCTATTGATCTTTGAATGGCATTGTGAATACAAATCCGCACAGTACAATTTTGCAAAATGGCGTCCCTCATGGCGGTATACTCTTTACACAATTATTATTATCTGGATATTGCTCTTAGGTGTTTTTGATGGGGGACAATTTATTTACTTCCAGTTCTAAACAAAAGCAAGCATAATGACAGAAAAAAAATCATTGAGGCGTTTTTTGTTTAAATTGACAATAATCATTTTCCTCATCTTTATTTGTGACAGAGGAATAGGATTTTGGATAGAGCGAAATTATTTTGCCATGAAACATGGAAGTTTTTTCAAAACGCTTTATGGAGTTGAATATTGCGATGAAAATGTGCTGATCATGGGCTCTTCAAGGGCTTACTCAGGTTATGATCCGGAAATGATCGGCAAAAAATTGGGGATGAGTTGCTACAATATCGGCAAAGATGGTGCGGGGATTTTGTATCAGTATGCTGTTTACAATTGTATAAGAAAAAGACACAAACCCAAAATCATTATTCTTGATCTGGCACATGATTTTACACCTTCCAAACTATATTATGATCGTTTGTCAGTATTGCTGCCACATTATTACGAACAAAATGAAATCCGGGAAATTGTAAACTTAAAATCAAACTACGAACCTGTAAAAACATGGTCTAAATTGTATAGGTACAATTCTATGTTAGCGCCGGTATTGATCAGTAATTATTTAGAAAAAAACAATGAAAAATTCGGCTATCTTCCTTTATACCGAAGGTGGGAACAGCCCTTACACGCCGACCTTGACAATGCATCTTTTCCGGTAGATTCTCTTCTTATACACTACTATAAAAAGCTGTTATGTCAAATGAAAGCTGACAGTGTAAAAATTTGGGTTGTTGCCTCTCCTATTTATGTAAAAACTCCGCTTGCATTAGAAACCTATAACCTGGCAAAAGGAATTAATGAATCTCTGAATATTCCTCTCTGGAATTATCTGGAGGATACAAGTTTTCAAAACCACAGAAGTTTATTTGCCGATCCCATGCACCTGAACGACAGCGGCGTAAAAGTTTTCACACAGCTTGTCTGCGACAGGTTGCAAGAATAGTTTTCAAGATAATTGCGGCGGCATTGTTTATTTTATTGCTACATTAAAAATATCTTTATGAAGCACTATTTATAATCCATTCCTTGCTATGCAATGCAGATTGTTTTTTGTTCTTATAGGCTGCATTTTTTCACAGGCAGTTTTCGGAAAAATACCGCCGGATACTACGAGCATTCTTTACAAAAATATCTTGTCTGCTTATGAGCATTCCTTTGAGAATCCTGACGAGGCTATGAAAACTGCAAAGGCTTCATTAGAAATTGCCCTTATCCAAAAAGACCAACATAATATTGCTTATGCCCGCGAAACGGTAGGATGGATCTATCAATTCACCGGGCATTTGGATTCTTCTGTTGATTATCTGCTAAAAGCCCATCAGTTTTTCAAAGAAAATGAAAGTTATTTTTTCCTTCTTAACTCAGATATAGAACTTTCGGAAATCTACAATAAGCAATCAAAATTCAACGACGCGCTGCATTATTTAATAGAAGGAGATTCGATCAGTAAAATCTTAAACAACAAAAGAAAAATTGCGGATATACAACGAATGTTTGCTGTAGTATATAGAGGATTGAACGACAACGATAAAGCAAAACACTATTTCTATGAAGCCATGGCCGCCTTTCTCAATTTAGGAGATACGATAAAATATGCAGTTACTTCAGCCAGCCTGGCTATCTCATATAGAAATACGGAACGTTATGACAGCAGCTTAATGCTACTTCAGCGCAATCTTCAATTGGTAAAACAAAAAGAGTTCCCTCCTTATCAAACTGCGATGTACCATGAAGGTGTTGCCGAATCCTTCTTGGGATTGAGCAGAAAAGAAACTTTGCACAATAAATTTACAGACAGCGCTCTGCGACATTATACCACAGCCTATTCCATTTTCAAAAACATAAGAGATTCAGCAGATGTAGTGTGGGAAGCTTCCTGTATTGGCAGAACACTGGCGCAAATGAAACGTTATGAAGAAGCAGAAAAGTATATGCTCGAAGCCTATCATTTATCAGGCAAAATGGGCTTAAGCAACAACCAGTATGACATCGCGAATGAACTGTTTGCACTCTATGAAGAAAAAGGAGATTATAAAAATGCGTTTACTTACTTAAAGCTTGCCACTGCATTAAAAGATTCATTGCTTGTAAACGAGCAGATAAACGTTTCCAATGAACTCAAAGAAAAATATGAGTCTGAAAAACAAAAAGCCAATATTGCGCTTCTTAAAAAGAAGAACCAAAACATTCAGGTTATTTATTTGTCTGCATTTTTCATAATGCTGTCAGCGCTATTGCTGTATGTTTTGATAAGAAGCCACAGAAGTGTAAGAGAAGAAAAGATACTGAATTATTTTGCCACTTCTCTGTTCAATCAAAATACGGTGGAGGATGTATTTTGGGACATCGCCAAAAACTGTATCTCAAAGCTGAATCTGGAAGATTGTGTTATTTACGGCTACGATGCGCACAGAAAAACATTGATACAAAAAGCTGCTTATGGTCCTAAAAATCCTAAAGAATTTGAAATAGCCCATTTAATCGAAATCCTTTTAAATAAAGGAATTGTAGGAACTGTAGCGCAAACCTTAAAACCCGAAATAAACAACAATACCGAAAAAGATCCGCGATATATCATAGATGATGCCAAACGCAAGTCAGAAATTACGGTGCCTATTTTAGTGGATGGAAAATTGTCGGGCATTATAGATTCGGAGAATAGCAAAAAAGGTTTCTTTACCAAAAGACATTTACGCATCCTTCAGAAAATAGCGGACACTTGTGCAAAAAAATTTCAAAACAGTTTGTTGAAGAAGAGCTCAGGCGCAAGCTCGCCAGCGACCTGCACGATGATATCGGTTCCGCGCTTTCAAGTATTGACATCAGCAGCCGTGTAGCTCTTCTGCAAAAAGATAATCATCAACTGGTTGCTTCTCAGCTTGAGAAAATCAAGCAGCAAGCGCACAAAACTATGGAAAGCATGAGTGACATTGTGTGGTCTATAAAACCCGAAAATGATACGCTGGAAGATACGATTGTGCACATGCGCGAGTTTGCCTCCGAACTTTGTGAACCGCTTGGCATTGCATTAGAGTTTCAATTTCCCCAAATTGAAAAAATGACTTTGTCACCGGATGCCCGCAGAAATATTTTTTTGATTTTTAAAGAAGCGGTAAACAATGCAGCAAAATATAGTAGTTGTAAAAACATTATTACCTCCTTCAAAATATCAGAAGATGATTTGATTATGATGATAAAAGATGATGGTGCAGGATTCGATACAGCCCTTATAAAAAATGGAAACGGGTTAAGAAATATGCAAACAAGGGCAGCGCATTTACAGGCACAATTAAGCATTAATACAGCAATAAACTCCGGCACTACAATTACGCTTTGCTACCCACATTTTGGGGTGAAAAAAAATTGATTTATCCACTATTTTGCAACCATGGCGAACACCACTGTAGTGATATATGAAGACAATGAAGCGCTGCGTAGCGGTTTAGAATCGCTGCTTTTATTGTCAGATTCATTGGAAGTTATCGGTGTGTTTTCACATTGCAGAGAAGCTGAAAAAGAGATAAAACAATTAAAACCCCAGATAATATTAATGGATATTGATATGCCGGGGATGACAGGTATTGAAGGCGTAAAAAAAATCCGTTCGTTCGATAGAAATTGTTTTATCATTATGCTTACTGTTTTTGATGACAACAAGAATGTGTTTGATGCCATCTGTGCCGGAGCTTCCGGATATTTATTGAAGAAGCATATTTCTGAAAAACTTTTATCAGCAATAGAAGAAGTACAAGAGGGCGGTGCGCCGATGAGTCCCGCAATCGCCAAAATGGTTATCCATTCTATGCAACATAGCACACCCTCTCAATACAACTTTAATCAGCGGGAAAACGAAATTCTACAATTGCTTTGCAAAGGGAATAGTTATAAAATGATTGCGGCATCGATAGGCTTGTCTTTCGAAACTATCCGCTCCTACATTAAGAATATCTACACAAAATTAGAAGTACATTCCGCGACGGAAGCTGTTTCAAAAGCGATTAATGAACGTCTGATATAACCCTCATTTTGGGGTTGTTTTCACCTATTTGTTTTAGGAAAATTTGTACTGGAGAAACCATACAAATTCAACCTAAAATGATACTGGCATGAAAAATCTTTTTTTGTTTATCGCATTTATTTTTTGCTACACTTCAGGCAATGCTCAAACATTTAACTGGGCTAAAAATATTGGTGGCGCCGCTTATGATCATGTTTCATCTACTGCCACTGATGCACAAGGCAACTTGATCATTAGCGGTGCTTTTGAAGGCACAGTAGATTTTGATCCCGGCGTTTCTGTATATAATCTTACTGCCATTAATGCCGATGATTATTTCATTTTAAAATTAGATTCTTCGGGAAATTTTTTATGGGCAGTTTCTATAGAAGGAATGGCAGATGTCAATTTAAAATCAAAGATTACCATTGATGCATCCGGCAATATTTTAATGATTGGAAATTATAAAGGAACGGTTGATTTTGATCCGGGAACAGCCGTTTTCAATCTCTCTTCTACTTCTACTTTTTCAGATGTATTTATCTTAAAACTGGACAATAATGGACAGTTTATTTGGGCAAAGAGTTTCGGTGGCTTGGGTGCTGATGACGGGAAAGACATTATCACAGATGCCAATAATAATATCTATACAACCGGTTCTTTTACAGGCAACGGAGATTTTGATCCCGGCAACAATGTATATACTTTAAACAATAACGGCGCGTATGATATTTTCATATCCAAACTGGATGCTAATGGTGATTTTGTATGGGCGAAAAGTATAGGTGGAAATTATAGTGATGATGGTTATGGAATCAGTTTAGATGCAAGCAACAACGTGTATGTGGCGGGAAATTTTCTCGATGTGGTAGATTTTGATCCCGGTAGCGGTGTGTATAACCTTACCGCTATGGCAAGTTGGGATCCTTTTGTTCTAAAATTAGATAGCAATGGAGATTTTATATGGGCTAAGCAAATAGAAGGAAACAATGCTGAATTTGCCTATGCTATAAAAACTACTCCTTCAGGCGATTGTTATGTGACGGGCATTTTCAACTTCAATGCAGATTTCGACCCGGGAACGGCAGTTTACAATCTTACCTCAACAGGACAGGAAGATGTGTTTGTATTGCACTTGAACAGCAACGGAGATTTTATATGGGCTAAGGCATTGGGCGGTAGCGAAACGGACAATGTAACCGCAATTGATGTAGATGCAAATCTTAATGTTTATACAACCGGAAGTTTTTCGGGTATTGCAGATTTCGACCCTGCTAATGGTACTTTTTCTCTTGATGCGGGCGGCAGCGGAACAGATGCATTTATATCCAAACTTGACAGCATGGGAAATTTTGTTTGGGCAAAGCAAATAGGATCTGAAGATGATAATGAAATTGGTCTTACCCTTCATTGCGATTTTCAAAACGATCTTTACATAGGAGGATCCTTTGAAGAAACCTGCGATTTAAATGTTGATGCAGGAACGGATAATCATATCTCAAATGGTCAATCAGATGCATTTATCATAAAAATGAATGACAGCAGCACTCCCACAAATATTTCAATACCTCAGCCATTTATAAATTTTTCTGTCTATCCAAACCCGGCATCAGATAACCTTTATTTCTACACGGACAACTCCTATGAAAAGTTAATCGTCAGCATATTTAGCGCTAACGGAACATTAATAATGAGAAAATGTTTTAAAGAAGATGCCCTTATAAATGTGAGAGAATTAAGCGCCGGTATTTATTCCTACCAAATTATGAGCATGCAGCAACCCTTAAATATTCATACAGGGAATTTTGTTGTTGTAAAATGACAGATGTGATGTTATAATAAAACTTCTTATTCCAACCATAAATTAATAATCATGAAAACACCAAACCTATTATACCCTTTTTGTAAAATAAAATATCAATGAATGTTATGAAAAAGAAACTCATTTTTCTTGTCGGAGCTATAATCAGTTTTTTAAATACTCACGCGCAATCGGTTGCCATTAATACCGATGGCGTTTGTCCAAATGGTAACGCTCGTACATATCATACAGCCATGCGGCGGCATCCGCACGGCTTTTTTGTCTCAAGTAGCTAAGCAGGATATGAAATTCTTTTCCTGTCTTGCCAACCAGCACCAGCGCTTTATAATCGGCATTGGCTTTGTAGGAAAGATCACCGTAAAAGCAAAGCGCATCATACCGTTTTAGTGGGAGCGGGCGGCAGTATAGGATGTCTTCATATTTGAAGATGGCACCGTCTTCAATATGTACGTGCATAAATTCGCGCATAAAGGAGCGATAGGGCATATCTTCAAACTTCTTGCGCCAATAAACTGCCGATGTTTTTTCTTTCCACTCCGGTTCAAAGGTTCGGATGTCCTTCACGGCGCATACGGTCAGCACTTCAAAGACACTTCCGTCTTTCTCCTTATCGCGCTTCCGCCGGTTAATTACTTCCATGAAGTACAGTTTCAGCCTGTTAGTGATGCTGTTTTTGTGGAAATTGTTGTTCGCGTAAACAAAACGTTCTGTCGCGTTGTCTTCACTGTCGAAGCATCCCCATACATCTTCCGTAATGAAGTCCACAGCTTCGCGCATCATACGGTCATTGTTCACGTGCCTTTTATCGTCCACATCATCTACTGCTATATAATCAGGGCGTTCCGCTTGCTCCCGTGCGCCGCGTGGGTTTCCCATAAACCCGATGCTCATAAACTTTACTCCGTCTTTTGTAGTAAAGTCTCCTTCCGCCCAGTTGCCATTCTGGAACTTCTCTCCGTAATCGTTTTTTAGCCGGTTATTAAACTGCAACTGGCTTTGGATACCGGAAAGAAGCTGTGCAGCTTTCTTATCTGTTTCGCCGATCAGCAGCATAAAATGCAGGTCTTTACGGGCGAGATAGAGGTAAAGCGGAATGCCCATGTCTATATGCACTGATTTTCCGCCGGAACGATATACCTCTGCTAATAGCCGCACATTGCGGTTGCGTACCAGTACGTTTGCCATTTTCTGGTGGAACCATGCACATTTTTTCTTTGCGAAATTTGGAAAGTAATATTCAAACCAAGCGACGTAATCAGATTCCAACCTTTTGAGGCGTACCGTCTTTTCCTGATAGGATTCGTGGATATTGACAGTAGTAGCCTGTGCAATGCGCTGGCAATGTTTGTCATAATCCAAGAGGAGTTTCAGGTATTTACGGTTGCTGTCATTCATCCTTCCTGTTCAATACGGTGTTGAAGAAATAGCCGGTGGAACGGTATTATCTGTGGCGCCAGCTCCGGCGCATGACTGCTGATGAAGTTGTCCAGCTCCTTTAAAATTTTGTGAACGACAAACGGATTGGCTTTAGCATCCAGCCTGTCAATGGCAACGTTCAGCTTCGAGATGGCGTCAGCATCTAATTTTTTGGTATGACCCTGTGCAACGCTTAGCAACTCCTGCTGTAACAACTGTTTTATTTTAACGGGCGATGAATGATAGTCCATCCGTTTGTCGTCCCAATGATATTTTTTAGCCCACGCGGAAATAGTGCCCTGCCGCACTTTAAACATTTCGGCAACGTCTTTCTGCGTTACTTCTATGTTCTCGATAAACCATTCCTCCGCCTGTTTCCGCTTGGCGTCTAACTTGCTCATACATTACAAAACTGCCCCATCTCCGGCTTGTTTTGAAAGAGTTGCGCAACCCTTGCGCACAAGTCTGCAACCCTTGCACAGTTATTTGTAAGCTGCTGAAAGCCGCGCCACTTTTGACTTTCAAACAGCGAGATGGCAACTTTTGTTCTCAACGACGAAACAGTAGTAAACAGTTACGGATTCCGTGTCAGAAATGCCGGTATCAATCTTGACCGGTTCAGGGCTAACCCTGTGATGCTGGATCAGCATTGGAATAGTACGGGTAGTGTGCTGGGGCGTTGGAAAAACATCCGCGTGGAAGGCTCCCGTCTTTTAGCCGATGACGAGTTTGATATGGAAGATGATCAGGCTAAAAAAATACAGGGCAAGGTAGATCGTGGAATTATTAAAGCGGCATCAATGGGCATCTCATTTGACCGCGAGCAAATGAAACTGCAACCTGACGGAAATTTCGACCTGATGACCTGCGAACTTTTTGAAGCTTCTATTGTTGCCATACCCTCCAATGCCTCAGCACTAAGACTTTATGCAAGTGCAGGTGAGCCATTGCCGGAAGCTGAAATCAAACTGGCGATTAACGCAATCACAAAAAATCAAATTACGGATATGAAAAAAATAGCATTGTCTATTGTAGCGCTTGCCGCGCTGGGAATGACCTCGCAGCCATCAGAGGACGAGGTAAGCTTATTGAGCGCCGCCATTGAAAAGCTGAAGGCGGATTTGGACAAAGAAAAAACAGCCCGAGAAAAAGCAGAAGGCGAGCTGACCAAGCTGGCGAACGCTCAGGCGGAAGCTTTGATAAACGATGCCCTTACCTCCGGCAAATTGATGGCTAACGTTAAGGATGAGTTCCTGAAGATGGCGCTGAATAACTATGAGCTTGCAGCTAAGGTGATCGGCGGTATGCCATCAAAGAAAAGCCTGGCTGCCTCTGTGCAGAACACAGGAGCGAACGAGATTAAGACAGTTGAAGATTTTCAGAAGCTGTCATTAAACGAGCAGCTGGCTTTCAAAACAGAACAGCCGGAAGCTTATAAGAAACTATTCGCTTAGGCGATAACAATCTCCACAAAAAGAGCGCGGTAAAAACCATAAAAATCACAATTCAAAAAACAAACAAACAAACATGCCTGCAAATTTTCCTGAGGTTTGGCTCAGCAGAGTACAGCAAAACCTGACAACAGCAGATGAAGCACCGTGGCTCGACGGCATTGCGGAACTGGACGCCGATGTTCAGGAGTTTGGAGCCGGTAGCGCTTCCGAAACCAACACCATCCATATTCCTACCTCCACCTTTGAACCGGATGTGCTGATTAACAATAGCACGTATCCCATCGCCTTACAGGCATACTCGGATTCGGAAGTGACGATCAACCTGGATAAATACCAAACTAAGGTATCTACCCTTAGCGATGATCAGGTGATCGGTGCCAGCTACAGCCGTATTGACGTAGTTACCGGTTCGCATACAAAAAGTATCAATAAGAAGAAGTACGCGAAAGCGATTCATGCGCTTTGCCCGTCTGCCGATGGCGCTAATACACCGATGGTGGTAACGTCCGGATCAGCGATTGGTTCTACCGGAACGCGCAAACGAATTCAATACAGTGATCTTGTAGCGCTCAAAGACAAGTTTGACAAAATGGAAGTGCCTGCAGAAGGCAGACGCTTAGTGTTGTGTGGTGATCATTACAATGATTTGCTGCTTGACCGTCAGAATTTCGGCGACCAGCTCATCAACTATCGTCAGGGTAAGGTAGCGCCTGTGATTGCTGGTTTTGAGATTTATTCTTATGTCTCCAATCCTTATGTGACTGCTTCTACCGGCGCTAAGAAAGCCTTTGCTTCTGTGCCTACATTGGTAGTATCTACCAATAGTGTATTTACTTATCAAACATATTATAGCTATGGCGCTTACGGGACTGTATATACAAGAACTTATTATAGCGGTGCATGGTACGCTTGGAAAAGGGTTTGGACTGACGCTGATTTTACTTCTACTGCTATCACAAATTGGAATAGTGCATACGGCTGGGGAAACCATGCAAGCGCTGGGTACGCCCTTGCAACAGCTTTAAATTTCTACCTGCCTCTTGCAGGTGGTAGGGTAACGGGCAACACAGGGATTGGCGTTGCAGAGTCTATTAATCAGGCTGTTATAATTGCTCCACTTGCAACTAACCGACGCGCATTAGTAATTCAAGGTCTTAGTGGACAATCTGCTAATCTTCAAGAGTGGCAAAACGTAGGCGGTAGTGTATTGGCTTATGTCACTCCGACCGGGAATGCTTCATTTGCATCAGCTGCATATAGCACAGGTGGTTATGATTTAGTAGTGCGGAATCAAACGAGCTCTGTTTATGAGAAAATTAGTGTTGCAACAATGTTGGCTACGTCCACAATTTTAAATCAAACATCGCAGCAATCCTCTGCAAATTTTAATATAGACGGCTTTGGTAAGATGGCAAGTGCGTACATTACTACATCTGCAGCATACAGTACCGGTGGCTTTAATATCATAGGGCGCAATGCGACGAGTTCTAAATTGGAAGAACTGTCATCGGCGAATGTAAAAAGCGTTGTAGGAATTGATGATGGTAAATTTACGACATCTATTACAAGCGAAGTAGCATGCAGTTCTACTGCCGCTGTTACGAGTATCCTTTATACGGTAAATGGCAATTACGTTACAGGTTATTGTCGTTTTACAACAAACCCGGACGTCGGAGCTAATAGTTTTGAGTTTACACTCCCCATTGCTTCCGAAGCTACCACACCCTTGTTAATAGGCGTGGGCGCTTCTACGGAGGCAGATATCACAGGAGTAACATTGCATGACAACGGTAGCGCTACTGCTGCGACTGTACAATTTGAATCCGCTGGCTCTCTTTCCGGTGCTATAATCACAGTTTCATTCAGGTATGCTTTAAGCTAAATTTTTAAATCAATTATATGCAACAACAAACACAATTTTTAAATGTAGCGACTGTAAGATGCGGCGCTAAACACGAGATCACAGAAGTGCAATTAGACGGGCACGGACAGATCAACGCCTACGTAGGTAATATTACTCCGGATGGCGGAGATAAAATAGATATGGTGTGGATGGCTTCCAGCAAAGCGATAGTGGATAATTACCAATTGGACTTAGTGCAGAAATGCCCCGTGAAGGTGGAGGGAGAAACCTCATCCCAGCCCTCTCCACGGGTGAAGAGGGAGGAAGTAGAGGAGAAAAATTAGCCCCCGACTTTACTGCAGGACTCTGACCTCCTGCAAATAATAAAGGTGCGTAAACACCAAGCCGAGAGCCAAGCTCTTTGGCGGTGTTTACGCACCTTATTTTTATTCGTCAGAGAACGCAAATTTAATTTTTAAAACCAAATCAAAATAGTACACTATGAAAACTCCAATCTCCTATTATGGTGGCAAGCAACAATTACTTGCCACCATTCTACCGCTCATCCCTGAACACAAAGTTTATACAGAAAGTTTTTTCGGCGGCGGCGCCGTGTTTTGGGCTAAGGAACCGGCGCAGGCAGAAGCAATCAATGATTTTAATGGCAATGTGGTGAATTTTTATCGCGTGCTTAAGACGCGCTTCGCCGAACTGGATGTGATGATCAAAGCTACGCTCCATAGTCGCGACAGTCATAAAGTCGCTGTTACCATCTACACCATGCCTTACCTGTTTGACGAGCTGACACGTGCTTGGGCTTTTTGGGTGGCGTGTAACCAGGGCTTTCACCACATGATCGGCGCAGGCTGGACGTTTGACAACTACGGCAAAAAGACGAAGACAGTCAATAACCGTATAATGAGCCTTACACAAGAATATGCCGACCGGCTGCGAGCGACTACGATAGAACACCGCGATGCTAATATTATGATTGACTATTACGACTCGTCAGATACGTTTCATTACATCGACCCGCCTTATCTCAACTGCGACCAAGGGCATTACGGCGGCTATACTGAAACGCATTTTGAAACGCTTTTAAAAACGCTTTCAAATGTAAAGGGAAAGTTTGCTGAGTACCTATCCGCATCCGTTATTGAGCGAATATGCGGCAAAGAATGGGCGGTATCAGAGAGAGATAAAGATGCACCTGAGCGCATCAAAAACAAGTGGGAAGAAAAAAGTAGAAGTACTGACGGCGAATTATCCGCTTTAGCCTAAATGCTGTTCTATTTGTAATAGTAATCCATTGATATAATCAAGGCTGCCGACATAGCCCCAATTCTTACCGTCAAATCCTTTATTAAATGCGTTTAGCTTTGATTTGATGTTTGTAAGTCGGGCCTTAGCGGTGCGTGGTAATGCCTGAGTTTGCTGTGCTATTGTCATTGTTTTATTATTTACAGCGAACATAGACAAGAGCGGTGCGAAGTGCAAGTGATATGGGAGGAGATAGGACTTCTTTAACTCCCGTAAAAATGTGATGGTTTAATTTTAAAATTATGATGCTTTAATTTTGCGGCTTTAAATAAATGTTTTGCGCAATTGCAAATATCGAAAACCACCTATTGGATAGCGGATACCAACACCGCAATTGTTTTAAATAATCTGGGTTTTGAAAATAACGCTGTGAAAACTTTATTATCTAATACATTTTATTTCACAGGCAACAGTAACAGCTCAATTTCCGGTGATTCCATTTCTTATTTTAGAAAAATAATTTTGAATAAAACGAACAATGCCAAACTTGTTCTACAGCAAAACATTAAGGTAAATCAATTGTTCGATTTCACTTCCGGACTTGCCGATCTCAATGGGTTTATTTGTTATTTAGACAGTATAGCTTTTTTACAAAATGAAAATGAAAACAATCATTTTGAAGGCAACGCAGGTGGTTATATTGAAATCATTCAGACATTAAATAATCCAATAAATACAAATGCCGGAAATCTTGGAGCCACTATTTCTTCTTCGCAAAATTTGGGAAATACCACCATCAGGCGTGGGCATCAACAACAAAACAACGTGAATAATACATCCGCTTCTATATATCGTTATTACGAAATAATACCGGTCAATAACTCTTTATTAAATGCCACTTTAGAATTTCATTATCTCAATGCGGAACTCGCGGCCGCAAGTGAATCGGATCTGAAATTTTATAAGAGCACCAATTTTACAAATTGGACTTATCAGGGCGTAAACACAATTGATACTTTCCAAAACACCCTTAGCCTCAACGGGATCGCTGATTTTTCAGTTTGGACACTGGCAGACAGCAGCTTGCCTTTAGCTATTCAAAATCTTTTGCTTACTGGCAATTGTAAAAATGGGAAAGCAAATTTGCAATGGACAAGCGCGTTACAGAAAGGTGTTTTTTACATAGAGCAATCTGATGACGGAAGGAACTGGCAGGTCGTAGAAAAAATAAACGTCGTAAAAACAAATACTTCTACGAACTACTATTCCGAAAAGGAAACTGAAGGAAGTTTTTATAGAGTCTCAGCTTTATCAAATGAAAAAACCTATTATTCAAATGTGGTGAAAATTGAGTGCAAAGAAGAAACTTTTTGTAGCGTTTATCCCAATCCTACAAGCAATTACCTGACAATTTCTATAAGTGCATTAAACGCTACAGTTTGCAATGTTAAGATCACCGATCTAAAAGGAGCATTTGTAAATGAAGAACAGTATCTTTTAAAGAAAGGAGAAAATAAATTATCATTATCCTTTGAAAATCTGGCGGCGGGAACCTATATGCTGCACATACAATCGGGCGCAGACAAAACTTTCGATTATAAAATAATAAAAAACTAACACCATATCACTATAAAAAAAAACGCTGATGTAATTAATACATCAGCGTTTCAATTATGTTTTAGAAAATAAGCTTACAAAACTTCAGGAGCCAAAGACACAATCTTCATATAACCTTTATCACGAAGCTCGCGGGCTACCGGACCAAAGATACGGGTACCACGGGGATCATCGGAGTTATTAAGCAATACAACCGCATTATCATCAAAAGAGATGTAAGAACCATCTTTACGACGCAATTGTTTTTTGGTACGTACAATCACTGCTTTAGAAACCGTACCTTTTTTCATATTACCACCGGGCAAAGCGGCTTTTACAGTCACAACTATTTTATCGCCAATACCTGCGTAGTCTTGTCCTGAGTTGCCCAATACGCGAATACAAAGTACTTCTTTTGCACCGCTATTATCAGCTACATTAAGGCGACTTTCTTGTTGTATCATTTTATAAGAATATTTAAGTCAAAAAGTAAAAGCTATAATTGAAAAAAATATAGGCTTCTTACTTTTAATTTTTGAATTTTGAATTATTATCTATTTTGCTTTTTCGATGATCTCAACCAATCTCCAGCGCTTTGTTTTGCTGAGGGGACGGGTTTCCATAATACGCACTACATCACCTACACCTGCTGTATTCTGCTCATCATGTGCATGAAACTTTGTAGTTTTTTTCAAGAACTTACCATAGATCGGATGTTTGATTTTCCGCTCTACATTAACCGTGATCGTTTTAGTCATTTTATCGCTGCTCACGATCCCGATACGGGTCTTTCTGCGTTTTCTTTCAATCGTTGTTGTTGACATGTTGTTTCTTTTAGTAACAAGCAGTAAGCGTAAAGAATGTTGTGTCTTTTAACTTTCTACTTTCGACTTAGTATTAAATTCCTAAAGCTCTTTTACGTTGTTCAGTTTTCATGCGAGCTATAGTACGACGAAGCTGACGGATAGTAAGCGGGTTTTCCAAAGGATTAACCGCATGGCTAAACTGCATTTTCTTAATGCGTACTTCTTCGTCCTGTATTTTTGAATTAAGTGCCTGATCATCCAAACTGCGATAATCTTCCACTTTTGCTTTTTTTGACTTTGCCATCTTTTTGAATTTTAAGTTTTGAATTTTGAGTTTCTGAATGCTATCAAAAAATTAATTCAAACTTTTCATTTTTATTTATCATGAATGTGAATTCGAAATTCAACATCCAACATTGTTTATGCGCCTGCGTAATCGTGGCGAACTACAAATTTTGTTTTGATCGGTAATTTCTGCGCTGCGAGTTCCAGTGCTTCTCTTGCTATTTGCATAGGTACACCTTCGCACTCAAACATGATACGACCCGGTTTTACCACAGCAGCATAAAACTCCAGATTACCTTTACCTTTACCCATACGCACTTCAAGTGGCTTACGAGTGATGGGTTTGTCAGGGAAAATGCGTATCCATACATTACCTTCACGTTTCATGTGACGAGTCATTGCCTGGCGGGCAGCTTCTATCTGACGGTTAGTGATCCACTTTGGTTCCAAAGCCTTCAACCCGAAAGAGCCAAATGCTATGGTAGCGCCACGTTGAGCATCTCCTTTAATTCTTCCTTTATGCGCTTTACGATGTTTCGTTCTTTTTGGCTGTAACATTGTTACAAAATTTTATTATAAAAATTATTTCATCATTTCGACCGTAGGGAGCGATCTCCGAAAACTACGTTCTTATGTTTATTAGTTATGCTTTTCTGCCTCCGCGATCACCACCACCACGACGATCACCACCACCGCGGCGATCTCCGCCTCTGTCGCCACCGCGACGGTCACCTCTGTCACCACCACCACGACGGTCTCCGCGACGATCTCCGCTATCAGCGCCTGGTGCACGATTACCACGGTTGTCGGAACTTGCCGAGAAGTTAGGATTCAAGTCACGTTTGCCTAACACTTCTCCTTTACATATCCAAACTTTCAGACCGATCTTACCATATACCGTCATCGCATAAACGCTTGCATAATCAATATCCATACGGTAAGTATGCAATGGTGTACGACCTTGTTTAAATTCTTCACTACGGGCAATTTCCGCACCATTCAAACGACCGCCTGCTTTTATTTTGATACCTTCAGCACCCATACGCATTGCTGTAGAAATAGCCATTTTGATCGCTCGTTTGTAGCTCACACGGCTTTCTATCTGACGGGCGATGGTTTCGCCCACGATTTGCGCATCCAGTTCAGGACGACGGATCTCCATAATGTTGATCTGAACGTCATCTTTCTTGGTTAATTTTTTTAATTCTTCTTTGATACGATCTACTTCCGTACCGCCTTTACCGATGATGATACCGGGTTTGGAAGTATGAATAGTAACGATCAATTTTCCCAAAGTACGCTCAATAACAATACGGGAAATACCGCCTTTGTTGATACGAGCATTCAGGTAAGTGCGGATTTTGTGATCTTCTACCAGCTTATTTCCGTAGTCCTTTTTCTCACCATACCACATGCTGTCCCATCCGCGGATGATCCCTAACCTGTTCCCTATTGGATTTGCTTTTTGACCCATTCTTATTTAATTATGAATGTTGAATTATGAGTTTTGAATTATGCTTTTTCTGCCACAGCTTTACGACTGTCCACCACGATAGTAATATGATTGCTGCGTTTGCGTACACGATATGCACGTCCCTGAGGTGCAGGGCGCATACGTTTCAGCATACGACCACCATCTACCATGATAGTTTTTACATACAAGTTTGCATCAGCCACATCTGCTCCTTCATTTTTAACGCCCCAGTTTGCAATGGCGCTCAGCAATAGTTTTTCCATTGCTACAGAAGGATGTTTTGTGCTGAATTTCAAAGTATTCAGTGCAATTTCTACGTCTTTACCACGCACTAAATCTGCCAACAGGCGCATTTTGCGAGGTGAGGTAGGATAATTACGTAAACGAGCTACAGCTTCCATTATGTTTCTATTTCTATGATTGCGACGGTGCCTGAAGACGATCCGCCAAAATTTATTGATTAATATTTACTTGCTACCGCTGTGTCCTTTAAATATACGTGTAGGAGCAAACTCACCGAGCTTATGACCTACCATATATTCCGTAACATATACGGGAATAAATTTGTTACCATTATGTACGGCAAAAGTGTGTCCTACGAAATCAGGTGTGATAGTAGAACGGCGACTCCATGTTTTGATAACACTTTTTTTTGCCTTTCCTTCGTTTACATTCAAAACTTTAGCTTCAAGTTTGGTGGCAACGTAAGGACCTTTTTTAATTGAACGACCCATGTTTTAGTCTTTTGTAGTTAGTCATTAGTCGTTAGACTACAGACTGTATATTTAAACTATTTTCTTTTACTTTCTTAACCTATTAGCGTATCAACGAACACCTATAACTTCTTACCGTTTCTGCGTTGGATGATCAGCTTATTACTTCCTTTGGTTCTGCTACGCGTTTTTTCACCTTTAGCATATTTACCGGTACGGCTGCGTGGATGACCTCCAGAAGAGCGACCTTCACCACCACCCATTGGGTGATCTACAGGGTTCATGGCTACACCACGGTTGCGAGGACGAATACCTTTCCAACGGTTGCGACCAGCTTTACCCATTGATTGCAAACCATGATCACTGTTAGATACCGTACCTACGGTAGCCATACAAGTAATCAAGACTTTACGAAGCTCACCAGAAGGCATTTTCAATACTGCGTATTTTTCTTCTTTCGCATTAAGTTGTGCATAAGTACCAGCAGAACGAGCCAAAGCACCTCCTTTACCAGGTTGCAATTCTATATTGTGAACCACAGTACCTAAAGGCATATTCTTCAATACCAATGCATTACCTACTTCCGGAGCTACAGCATCGCCACTTATTACTTTAGCTCCAACCTCAAGACCTTGCGGAGCAATGATGTAACGTTTTTCACCATCTGCATAAGAAAGCAAAGCGATAAATGCCGTACGGTTAGGATCGTACTCAATGCTTTTTACAGTAGCGGGAATATCTTTTTTGTTACGTTTAAAATCAATTTTACGGTACATGGTTTTGTTACCTCCACCAATGTAGCGCATTGCACGACGTCCTTGCGCGTTACGCCCGCCAGTACCCGGAAGCGCTTCCAAAAGGCTCTTCTCAGGAACGTTTGTAGTAATTTCCGCGTAAGCGTTTCCTATTCTCCAACGTGTACCGGCTGTAACCGGTTTGTATTTACGTAATGCCATTTTATTAAGTCAAAAGTCAAAAAGTGAAACGAATACGTTTGCTATCTGACAGTTAATGATTAGTTTTTATTGAAAAAGATCTATTGTATCTCCCTCGTTCAATGTTACCACAGCCTTTTTATAAGAAGGTTTTACCCCTTGCAAAAGACCGGCTTTAGTGAAACGGGATTTGTTCTTTCCGGGAACAACGATTGTATTCACATCTACCACCTTCACACCATAAAATTCTTCTACAGCTTTCTTTATCTCCAGCTTGTTAGCCTTTTTGTCTACTTGAAAAGCATAACGACCCCCTTTTTCCATTTGGGTGTTTACCTTTTCAGTTAATATTGGTCTAACTAATACGTCAGCAGGTTTCATTTTGTTTCAATTTGCTTATGTGACGGTTAGCGGATGAGCTAATTACACACGTGATTTAATTTTTACTCTGTTTTGAACATCAGCTAATTATCCAATCAGCTAATTATCCAATTATTTTATGCTTCTTCTGTTACAGGTTCTTCAGAGAACAATTTAGCAGCACTTTCTGTAAAGATCAATACATTCGCATTCATCAAATCATAGGTATTCATATCGCTTAGAACGGTAGCTTTATGATCTTTCAGATTACGGGAACTGAGGTACACATTTGCATTGTGCTCCGGCAATACCACCAGTGCTTTTCTGTTTTCACCTTTCAAAGCAGTGATAGAAGTAGCGAAATCTTTTGTTTTAGGAGCTTCCAAGTTCCAGTCTTCCACCACTACGATTTTGTTTTCGCGGGCTTTGTAAGAAAGAGCAGACATTTTAGCAAGATCTTTCACCTTACGATTCAGCTTGAAGCCGTAATCGTGCGGTTGAGGACCATTTACATTACCGCCACCTTTGTAAAGCGGGTTGCGGATGTTACCTTTACGAGAGCCACCAGTACCTTTTTGGCGATGCAATTTCTTGGAAGAGCCATGTACTTCTGCACGTGTTTTTGTAGCGTGCGTACCCTGGCGCTGAGCAGCTAAATATTGTTTTACTGCCAGATAAATGCAATGATCGTTGGGTTCGATACCGAATATTTCATCAGGCAATTCTACAGAACGACCAACTTTACCACCTTTACTATTTAAAATCTCTATTTGCATAGCTTTATTTTTCTCCCCGCAGTTGCCTACGGGCTATACATTAATTCTGAATTAAAACGATAGAACCATTATGACCGGGGACAGAACCTGCAACCAAAATATAATTCTTATCAGGGAATACTTTTATTACACGCAATCCTTTCGTCTTCACTTGATCGCCCCCCATACGGCCCGCCATACGCATACCTTTGAATACACGGCTAGGGTATGAAGATCCACCGATAGAACCTGGAGCGCGCTGACGATCATGCTGACCGTGAGATGCTTCACCCACACCGGCAAAACCGTGGCGTTTTACCACCCCTTGAAAACCTTTACCTTTGGTAGTACCTATTACAGCTACTTTCTCACCTTCGGCGAAAATTTCACAGGTCAGTGCTTCACCAACTTGTTTATCAATTGAGCAATTGCGGATTTCTTTTACGATAGACTTAGGCGTTGTATTTGCCTTAGCGAAGTGAGTGAGGAGCGCTTTAGGAGTATTTTTTTCTTTAGCCTCGCCAAAAGCAATCTGAAGGGCGTCGTAACCGTCGGTATCAACAGTTTTCTTTTGCGTAACCACACATGGACCGGCTTCGATGATGGTACAAGCCGTTTGCTTGCCATTGGGTTCGAAGACACTTGTCATGCCGATTTTTTTACCAATTATACCTTTCATTTTATAATGTTTGAGTTAAGCGCCCGGCTACATGTGCAGTTCGGGATTAACCGTTTTTCATTTAGTTTTAAAGAACAAAAGCTATTTATCAAGCTTTGATTTCTACTTCCACACCGCTCGGCAAGTCCAGTTTAGACAATGCATCTACTGTGCGTGAAGAAGAAGTGTATATATCCAACAAGCGCTTGTGGGTGCAAAGTTGGAATTGCTCACGCGATTTTTTATTTACGTGCGGTGAGCGCAATACTGTAAAGATCTTCTTATCGGTAGGCAAAGGAATAGGGCCTGTAACCACTGCTCCTGTGTTGCGCACCGTTTTTACGATTTTCTCTGCAGATTTATCTACCAGGTTGTGATCGTAAGACTTCAGTTTTATTCTGATACGCTGTGACATACTTATAAATAGCTTCTTCCCGTAAAAATTTGGGACTGCAAAGGTAAGAGTTGTTTTTAATCTGCCAAATTTATTTTGAAAGTTTTTTTGGAGATTTTTTATGTGGGTGGATAATAAAAGAATCACCGGTGCAGGATTATAAATCCTGCTTTGTTTGTAGCTCGGGATGAAGGTATTATTATATACCAGAAGAAAAACTATTAACCCTTATATCCTCGGAAAATAATGCTACACTCTCCCATGTTCAAATCTCATTGAAACAAATTTTTATTGTTAATTGTTGCGTTTTTTAAATAGCTTTCATCAATTGTGTCATTAACTATAAATATATATAGTACAGGATTATCTGACCTCAATACTCTCCCTAATGTCTGAAGAAGGAATCTTTCGCTGTTTTCAAGTTGGACAATTATCCCATATTGAGTATCAAATAGATTAGCTCCTTCTTGTAGCATCTTCTTAGCAAAAAGATTAGTAATCAATCCTTCATTATAAGCATCAACCAATTTACCGTTTGTTCCTTTATTAGTTAAAGACGAACATACATTTTTTCCTAACCGTTTTGCTTGTGGAACAGAACCACAAAAGCAAATAAACCTCTCATCTCCTAAATCTTCAACTAATTCCTTCACTTTATATTCTTTACAATCAGCTAAAAATGCTTTTCTTACACTACCTATCCTAAACATTAGATTTTTATGATATTCAATGCCTTCATCTTCATAAATCTCTTTGTGATAAGCGATTGTTTTACTCAAAGCATCATAATATTCTTTGTCTGTTAATAAAGATGTTTTATCTTCAAAATTATATTTATTTCTTTTAATGGTATTATCCAACTTAGTTCTTATAATATGAATAGTTGGTTTAGGTAATTCTCCTGCGTTAATAGCTTCTTCAAGAGTGACTTTAACACTTCCCCATCCTCCCAAATCATTTAATACTTTTTTAATTTCATCGTTAATAGTGGCAGAAAGAGCAACTAATTTTCGATATTTTATTTCCTTAATTGCGCCTATTCTAATATCCGAAAAAGAATGATGAGATTCATCAAGGATTACATAATCGTATTCACTTCCTTTGTATTTTTCAAGCGAAGCATAACAAATAAAATCTCCTTTTAATACCAAATGTTCTGCGCCCCTTGCCTTAAACTCATCTTTCATTCCTTTAATAAGCGTTATTTCTGGAACTACCCACAAAAATCTCTTATTACCTAAATTTTTATCCAAAAGCATAATAGCCATAGCAGTCTTTCTAAAACCTGTTGGAAGTTCAACCATGATTCTCTCATGCTTGCTGTTTAATTCAATCAATTTCTTTCTTACTTCTTCTCTTGTCATATTTACAGCATTACAGCTAAACAAACTTTAAAATTATACCCCTTTGGATTTTTATACTTTTGTAAAAGCATTAATTTTATTCATAGTTGATTCATTCGTTGTTTTGAAAAAAATAAGTCAAGAGATCCAAACTGAGGACTTGGTTTAGACAAAACTTAATGTTCCTTATCCGCATCTTTATTTTCTTCCTTTTCTTTCTCTATCTGCGCCTTCCTCGCTTTTCTATATTCTTCAAACCACTCTTTAGCTTTTCTTGACTCTTCAGCATGCATACTATTGGTACTCATTAGTACAACGTCATCATTTGACCGTGATAAAATATTTTTGATATGATTTAGTTCTGCCCGATAATAAGCCCACTTTACCTCCTTTAATCCCTCTTCACAAATCATTTGATAATGATTTAGCGCATTTTCTAATGTGATCATCTCACAATCATTTAAAACAATGGTATAAGCATATGTTGTCATGGAATATATTTTTTTATTTCAATGTTATTATAGTAATATTTTTACGAATGTCAAGGTAAAAATTTGGTTATTAAATTAAGGTAGATGGTAGTTTTTGATCTGCCAAATTTTATTTTGAAAGTGCATTGAAAAGACTATATGTTGTCGTTAGAATTATTATAAAAAATATATTCAATATCTTTATGAATAATTTTTTTCAACATGAAAACTCCCTTTTTTACACTACTACTGATTTTATGTTGTTTATCTTCCAATGCTCAAACATGGCAAGCATTAGGACCAGACAATCGAGATGAATTAGGATTTGCTTATCCACAAATGCTATCTTCTAAAATAATTGGAGATACTATTTACGCTGCGTTGCTTCAATCCAGCACATCCACATTCCCAAGTCAATTGATTTTAAAAAAATATAACGGACAAACGTGGGATAGTGTCGGAAATTCTTTAGCATTCAAATTCCAAACTAACACATTATCGGTAAATGTCAGCCGAAATAAAGGATTTTACACTTTGTATCGAGGCCAGTCTCCTAATAAATATTATGTGCAGAAATGTATCAATGGCAGTTGGAATTATATAGACAGCACAAGTCTTCAAAGCTTTACCATCACGCCCAAAACTATCAATGTAACTAATAAAGATTCACTTTATATTTTATGTCTCACATCGAATAAACTGAGCGTATTAAAATTTAACGGTACGCAATGGGATAGTTTAGGCAATACCAATTTTGCGAATACAAGTGGTTTGGCTGTAATGAATTTTGACACTTCAGGAGTCCCTTATGTGGCTTTTGCTGATCCCTATAATCTTAACAGAGCTACAGTAATGAAATTTAACGGTACTGCATGGACCACAATTAGTCCGTCGGTTGGTTTATCAACGCTTGGTGCCACCAATCTGGAATTAGAATCAGATGCAAACAACAATGATATTTATCTGAAACTTCAGGATGCCGCATTGGGAAATACGGTAAAAAAATATGATGGTAATTCCTGGACTAATGTGGGCATACCGGGATTTTTTACAGGAACTATGAATGATTTAGTCATTAACCAACAAAGCACTCCTTATCTATGCGTGAAAAACAATGATTCTTTGTGGGTAATGAAATATGACGGGGCAAACTGGATAAACACAACTAACCAATTGAAAAAAAATTCTTCAATTATTTCAATGGATTTAATTCAGGATACCATTCCTGCCTTAGGATATTCTTACACGGCTTATGACGGCAAACCTGTGATTAGTACATATAATGGGACAGGATGGAACAAGGTCGGTGTTTATGGATTTGTGGATGGCGGCGTTTATGATAATACAAGTGGCAGTATCCCTTATACAAACAGGTTGTTAACCATTGTAACCAGTGATAATGTTCCGCACATTGTTTTTAGTGACTCTGCTTATAGCGGAAGATTATCTATGATGAATTATACCAATGGAACATGGAATTATGAAGGAACGCAGGGTTTTACCAGCGGTATCGCTACACCGCTCCAATTAGAAAAAGGGAAAAATGATACGATCTATCTAATGTATATCGGAGGTAATCCCTATGGGCAAAGAATTGCCTATTTTGATGGTACTAACTTTATTGATATTCCATCCAGTTTAACCAATCAGTATTATCCAACAACGACTTCATTCACATTAGATACTTCCGGTATTCCGACAGTAATGTATCCGGATCCTACCAATTTCAATATTGCTACCCTGAAGAAATATACTAATGGAAGCTGGACAGGGATAACCAGCTTGCCCTGTACAACAGCAGTACAAATGAAAATTGATAAAAAGAATCAAGTTGTTTCGTACTACCCTACTACAATAAATAATGTGACTACTTATAACTTGGTAAAGTTTATAAACGGTAACTGGACAACACCTATTCAATCAACTTTGAACGGTGTAATGAAAATTGCACCTAATGATTCTGTTTTTTTGTCGGCTGTTGTAACAAACATATATTCATCCGGTGGTGGAATTCCAATATTTACTTACAGTCAAACTTTCAGTATCTATCAATTAGTTAGCAATACATGGAATAACGCAGGCACCTACTACAACTCGCCTACTTACGCATCATCAAATTTTCCTCCTGCTCTTTTCAACAATTATATATTCGATTCCAATTCTATTCCATACATTTTATTTAGCTATGGTTATTCATCATTTTCTAATCCACTTCATATCTATGCTCTTGCAAATGGATTAATTAATATCAATACCCCAAGTACAGGCTGGGATAGTAATATTATTGCGAAAAATATCGATATGGCTTTCGACAATAACAATAAACTAATCGCCACATACAGCTACGGTACGGCCTATGCCATGAGTTTCCAAGCTGGTACGCCCCCACCGGCACCACAGATTGTATCGCCAATCTCTTATTGTCAGGGAGATTCCGCGGCACCGCTTATTGCAACCGGGCAAAATCTTGTTTGGAATAATACAGCCACAACAGCTCCTACTCCACCCACTAACATTCCTGATACATTCTATTATTCCGTAAAGCAATATTCAGGCATTTATCCGAGCCCTGCAAGTATCATCATGGTTATAGTAAACCCTAAACCCAATCTCAATGTGAGCAGTAACCTTATTTGTGCGGGTGATACCTTCTATCTAAGTACAACGGCTTTCTCAAATACTGTTTATCATTGGACCAATATTCAAACAATAAGCGGACAATCAATTGTGAATGCTTTTGACAGTACCAATATTATTGGCGTCACCGACTCAGGTTCGTATGTGGTTACCACCAGCCTTAACGGATGTTCATCTGACACAGTAACTATTTCTCTTTTGCCTGTATTTTCACCTTCGATAACAATAACAGGACCCGGACACGTAAGTGCCGGACAAGATTTTATGATAGTAGCAGGAATAGTGAACGCGGGCAACGACTACTTAATAGACTGGTATAAAAATGGGGTACTATTTGCAACAACTAATACAGACACATTCCATTATATCATGAGTACAGGTGAAGGCTCCGATACCTTTCAGGCTGTAATAAGAGGATCAGGCACTTATCCATGCTATAAGCAGGACACAAGTAACAAAATTACTGTTGATGAAATAACAGGTCTTAAAAATTTATCCGCCTTAGACAATATAAATGTTTACCCCAATCCTTTTTCAGAGACGTTTACGGTTTCGGGGTTAAAGAAAGGAAATAAACTACGACTCTACTCTACTGATGGAAAATTGGTACAGGAATGGAATTGCAGTGAAGAATCTCTACAGCTCTTCCATGTAAAGAATATCCTCTCCGGCAATTATATTTTAAAAGTGATTACCGATAAAAACACATTAGCTTTTCCGTTGTCCAAATTTTAATAAAAAAACAGAATTCAAAAGCGCCTATTATTGCAAAAAATACAGCACCTCCCCTTGCAATGCAACTTCTGCTGAAAAAATACGGAATAGCAACTGTTATCATTTTATGTTTTATAACACGGCTTCCGCAGCTCATTAGTCCGCATCTTTTTTTAGATGGTGATGAATGTGTAGTGGCAACAATGGCTAAGCATCTTTACGAGGGCAAAGACTTTTCAATTTTCTTTTGGGGGCAGAAGTATGGATTCACGATTATAGAAACGCTATTCATCCTGCCTTTTTACGCACTGCTTGGTTTCAGCACACTCGCTGTAAAATCAGGAATCCTCTGCTTATGGACGATAGGAATTATCTTTTTTTATAAGACCATCCGCCTTATAGTAAAAGACAATGCAATACTTTGTTTTATCATTGTACTGTTTCTTATAACTTCGCCGGCCTGGGGTGTATGGTCTATGAAAGCACGCGGAGGATACAGTACCGCATTTACCCTCAGTTCGGTTTCATTGTTTTTATTATTTGCAGAAAACCTTAAACCACAGATTCGTTTTTTTCTTTTTGGTGTTTTTATAGCGCTTATTTCAGAAAGCCAGGTTTTTTTTCTGGTGGGTTTGCTCCCGCTGTTTTTTTATAATGTTATTTTTCAAAAACAATTGAAATATACACTCGTTTCGCTTATTGTTATCGTCATAGTTTTTACAATCCTTTATTTTTATAAGCAATCTATAAAAAGCACCTACACTCCTTTTCTTTCAGTGCCCGATGAAACGATATGGATGGAGCGTGTTGCGCGGTTTCCGTCTTATCTGCTCAAATCTCTTCAGGGACAGTATTATTTCTCGTTCTTTCAACCCGCAGATTTTTTCACAGTCGTTTCCTCGTATATTTTTACCATCGGTTTTTTCAGCCTTATGGTGCTGGGCATTTATCATTTGTTTACGGATTTTAAAAAGTACAAACATTTTATAGTTTCTTCATTTTTCACTGTTGGCGTTTTAGCGTACAGTTGTTTTACCGCGCAGGAAGAAGGGCGATATCTTTTGCCCGTGCCTCTTTTCATAATTGTTTCTTTTGCCCTTTATATAAAGAATGTTTCCATCAAAAAAAATTCCTGGATTCCCTTGGCGGCAATAAACGCTATAGGTTTAATAGGTTTGATTACGCTCTACAACTTTCAGTTTGAAACCAACAAAAAACAGTCTATACAGGAGCTTATTGCTTATCTGCGCAAACATGATCTGAAATATACTTACGCTACCGACTGTATGTTGCCTTGGTACATTACTTTTTATTCCAATGAAAAATTACTCAGCAGAATGCCGTTCATACCGGGGCGGTATGATGAATATCACCGGATTATTGACAGCGCCTATTTCGCAGGGGCGCCCACCGCAGTTATTGGCTATAAGCGCAACCCGCTTGAGATGCATTTAAAAAACCTGAATTACACAAGCGATTTTTTCATTGGCATCAACCCACCGAAAGAGGAGCTTCTGAAAGTATTTTATATAAAGAGAGTGAGAGAATATTAATTAAAAAAAGACCCCGTTTATTTTAAATTTCATTTTATAAATTCGTCGTCAATTCTACCTAATTTTTTAAAAAACCTTAACTATCACATTTCGCGTACACAAACGCTTTTTACAATTCCCTACACAGCAACAATCTCAATTTTATATGCAACCAAAAAAACTACTTTTTGTTTTAGCAACATTCTTTATTCAGTTGCTTTCTTCCAATGATATGCAGGCGCAATGGGGTTATTCAGGTTTTCACAGCCACAGGTACGGCTATGCCGGCATTGACCCTATAGCCATGGCAAGGAAAAAACCATTTCAGCGATATGGTGTCGGCTTAAGTTACATTCCTGTTTCCGGCACATTCAGTTATCAGCCGGTAGATGAAGAAGGCAATACCGATACGGCTACTTCTGTCAACATCAACGGCTGGGGCGCAGGTGTTGCCTACTCCATCATCATACCTTGTGCGCGTACCGGTGAGAAAACACTTTTGGCAGTGCACATTGGGCTCAATGGTAACTTTTATATGTTTAAGGTGCCGGACATGACAGTTAAAACTACTTCCGCTTATGCTACTTCCACTTCCAGTTATTCCGGTCCGGGCTCCGGTTTTATGTTTGGGTTGCCGGTAGGACTTGATTTGCTCACAGGCGGTGAAGCTACGCTGGATCGTTCAGATCGTTTTTCTTTTGTTTTAGGCGCGGGATTTTTCCCGTTAATAAGCATGGCAAATGTGCACGAAACATTTGGCTTTAAAGCGCGCATCCCGCCTTATATCAAGGCGGAAATGGGCTTTCATGCAGGTATCAACTGGAAAGTAAGAGCTACCTACATTACCAAAAGTCCCATCAGCTATACCAACACACCGGAAAGCCTGTTTAACGGAGAATATAATATGAACGCACGACTCAATGCCAATGACAGGTTTATGATAACTCTGCTCGTGCAGCCTTTCTCCTTTGGCTGGGATTAGTTGAGGAATTTCTATTTTTTGAAAAAAATATATAAAAGAGCGCAACGAATGCGCTCTTTTTCATTCATGAAAAAACCACATTTATATATCCATTCTCACTATTTTTTATAAGCTTATAAAACATTTACGGAGATAATCGCGAAAAAGCTTACAAGGTCATCACAAAAATTTTAAGTGTTTCAAAAACATGGGTTACCAATCCCTCATTTTGGTATGAATTTTTAAATCACTCTTTAAAATTTAACTGATTATGAAAAAATTATTGCTTTTAGCAGCTTTCGCAGGCACATTTGCAGCTTGTGGCAACAACCAGACAGAAGAAGAAACTACAGAAACCGCCACCGACACAATGGTAGCGCCTACCGGTGAAACGACCGTGACAGAAACTACTACCACCACCACCGTTTACACTCCGGCTGAAGGAGATGTAAAAATGGTTGATGGCAAAGTAATGGTTTATCAAAACGGAGTTTGGGTAGCTACCGAAAAAGATGTGACGCTTGATGACGGAACCATAATAACTACAAAAGGTGAAGTGAAAAAAGACGGCAATACTATGAAAATGGAAGAAGGACAGGCGGTAACCAAAGCAGGACGTTTCTTTGATAAAGCAGGTGCTGCAATAGAAAATGCCTGGGACAAAACAAAAACAGGTGTAAGTAATGCCGCTGAAGCTACAAAAGAAGGTGTGGAAAAAGCCGGTAAAGCCGTTGGCAATGCTGCCGAAAAAGCTGCTGATAAAACAAAGGATGCTTTCGGCGGTAAAAAAAATGACGACAAGAAATAGTTTTTAAGATAATTTAGATTTACAAGCCACCTTTTTTACAAGGTGGCTTTTTTATGGAAATCTGCATTTATGGTATCTTCCCCTTATGAAAAGAATATTATTTGTATTGGCAGTTTTTATAAATACAGTCACTTATGCACAGGATTCAAGCAAGAAAATCATCTTTACTTACGTAGAACAAATGCCGCAGTTCAATGGAGATGTGCATCAATACATAAAAGAGCATCTCCAATACCCTCCAACTGCGCTGCAGCAACAAACAGAAGGTCGTGTAACCTTGAAATTTATAATTGATACATCAGGAAAAATTCTTCAACCTGAAATTGTGCGTAGCACCGATACCGTTTTTAATAAAGAAGCTTTGCGAATCATCCGACAAATGCCGCCATGGAAACCCGGGAAAAACAATGGACATTCTGTAAATACTACCTATACGCTACCTATCAGTTTTCGCCTTAATCAATAACCATATTTTTCTTTCCAGCATTTTTTTAAATACTCGCGCAATCGTGCTTCAGCAGCGTTATCCCCGGGATTATAGAGTTGAGTTCCCTTTATTTTTTCGGGTAAAAATTCCTGCTCCGTAAAATTGTTTTGAAAATCGTGGGCGTATTGATAGCCTTTTCCATAACCCATATTTTTCATAAGCTTCGTCGGTGCATTACGAATGTGTAGTGGAATGGAAAGATCACCGGTTTGTCGTACCAAACTTTGAGCTTTATTTATAGCCATGTAGGAGGCATTACTTTTGGGCGAAGATGCCAGATAAGTGGCACACTGTGAGAGGATAATTCTGCATTCGGGATACCCAATCATTTCTACTGCCTGAAAAGTAGTGGTCGCTAATAGCAAAGCATTGGGATTGGCATTACCAATATCTTCACTCGCCAGTATCACCATTCGTCTTGCAATAAATTTAGGATCTTCGCCACCTTCAATCATTCTCGCCAGATAATACACCGCCGCATTCGGGTCGCTGCCGCGAAGCGATTTTATAAAGGCGGAAATAATATCATAATGTTGCTCGCCAGTCTTATCATAAAGCGCCATCTTGCGCTGCACAATATCCTGCACCATTGTGTCCGTAATTTTTTTATTCCCTTCGGGCAAAGATGCTGTCACCAGCTCCAAAAGATTTAAAAGACGCCGCGCATCGCCGCCGCTCAGTTGCAATAAAGCTTCCCATTCTTCTACCACGATATGTTCCTGCTTTAAATATTCATCTTCTGCAAGTGCATTATTGACAATGGTTTTCATGTTTTCTTCGGTCAAAGACTCCAAGACATACACCTGCGCACGGCTCAGCAACGCGCTGATCACTTCAAAAGAAGGATTTTCCGTAGTGGCTCCGATCAGGGTAATAATCCCTTTTTCCACTGCGCTTAACAAACTGTCCTGCTGCGCTTTATTAAAACGGTGAATCTCATCAATGAACAACAATGCGTGTCCTGCTTTTTTAGCGCTTTCAATAACGGCTCTTACTTCTTTTACGCCACTGTCAATAGCGCTGAGCGTAAAGAAAATCATCCCCAGCGATTCGGCTATGATCTGCGCCAGCGTGGTTTTCCCAACACCCGGCGGACCCCAGAAGATAATGGAATGCGGGCTTTTGTTTTTAATCATCTGCTCCAGCACTTTGCCTTCTCCCACCAAATGCTCCTGTCCTATAAACTCTTTTAAAGAACGCGGGCGCATTCTTTCCGCCAATGGTATATATTTTTCTTTTTGCATAATTGTAGCTTCATTCACGCTTTCGCAATCCTTATTTGTCTAATATTGTATCATTCATTCATCAGTCTTAATCGTTCGTATGTTCCGCAAAATACTTATTTCCTGCTGCCTGTTAAGTTCCGTATTTATCGCCTTCGGGCAAAAAGATAAAAAACTAAAAAGCAGTCTTGAAGCGCCTTTGTATTTTATAAATGCGGAAGGCAAAAAAGTTTTTTACAATGAAATAGGCGCGCCGCTGCCGGAGCTGAAAGTATGGCGAAGGGACGGCGTATTTTTAACCGATAAGGATTTGAAAAACGATGCCAATCTTATAATCATGCTGTTCAACCCAACCTGCGAACATTGCGAACAAGTGGGAATGATGCTGCGGGATAATATCGGGCTTTTCAAACAAAGCAAACTTGTATTGGTAGCTGCGCCGGGCATGGGTCCTTATCTGGATTACTTCATCAATAATACCAAAACAGGAGCAACCGAAAAGATGCAAATCGGCGTAGATACTTCCGGGCTTATCAACCAGACTTTTTTGTATAAGTCGCTGCCACAGATCAATATTTATGATAAGGAAAGAAAGCTGCAAAAGATATTTTTCGGTATCGTACCTGTTGATTCACTGAAAGCATATATAGAATAAGCTTTGCATTTTCTTTAGCAGAAAACGTGTAACTGTTTTTCGGCCATGTACGTTCCAATAATTCAAACTCAAAACATCGTACATGAAAAAACTTCTGACAACGTTATTGTTCTCGGCTATCTGCCAAATCTCGATAGCGCAGGAAATTACATTGCAAAAACCAAAGAGATTTTCCACAGGCATTGAAACACTCATTATGACTTCCCCCAATGTTATATCGGGGACGGATCTTCACGAATTTGGCATAGGGCTTTACGGTCGTTATTTTTTAAGCAAGCATATAGCGATAAAAGGCAATGTCAATTTTACTTTTTCTGAAAATACTTTTGGATATCGAACCGGCTTAAAGCAACACGGATGGGATCTCCCATTGATGATGGAATATCATTTATCTCCAGGCAAAAAAATCCGTCCATTCTTTGGTATAGGGTTTGGCTTTACAAACCAGCAAACCCAAGTTACTTATGACAATAACGCACCTTATCAAAGCCATTTTATGGAAAATTATATCCAGATTTCCCAAGGAGTAACTTTTGATATCGGCAAAAAACTTCAGATCACGCAATCTCTTTTCTATCGCTATCAGCCGGATGCAGGACGGAGTGCTATTGGGTTATCTATCGGTCTGGGCTTTAAAATATAAGCGTTCGAAATAAAGTTCTTTTAGTAACTTGTTTTACAAAACCTGTGAAAATGAAAGGAGCTTTTTTATGGTTAACAGTTCTTTTTAGTTTTTCAACATCTGATTTATTCTGCCAGACTAAGATCCATTATTTCTCAACGGACCTTTCCTTAATTACAAGGCTTTGTCCGAATGTCAGTTTTACTACTCTTAACAGAAAATCTGAGCGCGATCGCTGGAAAGGTTTTAGCGCAACCTTAGGTTATCAGATAAGAGCTACGAAGGAAATGGGGAGTCAATTGGTTTCCGGTGGAGGAGAATATTACGGCGATTGGGAACCAACCTTGTTTTGGGTTTATAGTGGTATTATTTCAAGATTAGAATATCAAATACAGATAAAGAAGAACAGTAGGGAACGGATGCTTTATTTAGGACTGGGAAGTAGCTTGAAATACTTGGTTGCCAAAAACGCTTACACCAAATTTCAGGATGAAAACAATTATAATGTTTATTACTACAATTATTTAGATCAAACCTGCATCGGCATAGAACCTTATGTAAACTTTGGGATAAAGGCTTCTATAAAAAGAACCGTCATTGATTTTGAAGCAGGCTCGCTTTGCGCGTTCCATTTTCGGGAGAGAAATTATTTAACTGCCAATCCTTACATCCCTTTAAATATGACGTTTGATAAAACCACAATTAATCCCGGTGTGTTATTACAATTTCGAATAGGTTTGTTGTCCTCAAAAATGGGAACCATACATCCGTTTGGGTTGCAGTTATCAAAAAATAAAGCGCCGCACATCAGTCCAATAAAACGCATGAAGCAAATTCACAACAACCATAAACGTAAACGCTTTTAATTTCGCATATTGCTAATTACTTTTCATAAGCGGATAGCCTTTTTCGATCCAATCTACCTTCAGATTTTTAGAAAGATTTAAAAGTTTTGCGTTTTTAAAGTTCATTTCTTTCAGCAAAGCAAATGCTGGGCGTATATTAGGGCAATGCTGAAACGGACAGCATCCGCAGTAGATAACTACTTCGCGGTCTTTGGGCAAATCTCTGAGTTGCCGTTTCAATAAAGCAAGATTTTCTGCTTCCTGTGCAGGTCCTATTTCAATGGAATTTTTAATAGCACCGGCAGGACCAATATTATAAATGACTGTGTTCTGGAGCTTACCGTTCTTGATTTTAGCGGCCAACACATCAGGTTGCATCAACTGTTCTTTAGTCCACGGCTCTTTATCGGTATTTTTCTGAAAGCTGATTAAACCCACAAAGCACAATACAACTGTGAAAATAATAAGTGCCGGTTTCATGTTTAATTTGTTTTTATAAAAAGAATCTTGAAATACACTATTGAATAGTCAATCAAATTACATAATCTTCTTGCCTCGCATAGCATCTTTCAAAGCCGCATCCATTACACGCTCCGCGTAAGGTCTTGATAGTTCGTTCAGCGTTTCTGTTTCTTTTTGAATACGGTCTTTGTCTATGTTATTTTTATAAACTCAAGGCAAATCAAATTTCTGAATCCTTGATTGTATTCTGGATTATTATTTATATTCTCATTATCAGTCTTTGGTTCTTTCTCCCGTTCTTTATCTTTTTTCATATTTTGCGCCGCTTCAAAAGAAGAGAAGCTAATGTTATTTGATATTAATTTTATCTTTTTATTTTTCCATTGCCTGCAATAATATAATGAGTCCAACGGATTAGAAAGGTTATATCTTCTTATTATTATTTTATCATTTTGATTCACATTATCTTCAAACAATAATTCCGAAAAACCACCGGTTATATTCTTTTTACCTAAGCTGTGTATCACAATAAAATCCGCCTTATTTTCTTCATATCCATCAGCTTGAAAGTCTAATTCTAAATTATCATTGATAACTTTTCCGCGAATGAAATGAAAATGAACTAAGAACCGATATGTGTTGTCTCTTATATTCTTGAGATCACCTATTTCACTATATTTTCCTAAAATGAAATCAATATCAGCTTTAATGGTAGAAATCACAAAAGACTTTGCCTTGCACAATATATCCGGCTTTATTTCATGGTTGTATAAATCTTTATCCTTGACTTTTTCTTTATCTTCAAACATATCCTTCAAATTCTGCCATACATCTTCTTTCGTGGTCCTAAAAACTTTTTCTCTATCTTCCGCGTTATACTCACCGACACGTATTTCCGCTTTTTCTATCTCACAAAAAAATGACCAGATTATCCTGTTCGATATGCGAACTTCTTTACCGTCAATCTGTTTGGTTGTATTATTATTGTAAAAAGAATATTTCTCTAAGTTTTCTTTATCAAACTCAGTAAAAACATTGTATATATCCGGCAGTGTTTTATTTAAAGTCAAACCAAGATATACGTCATACATTGTGGAAGGGGTATAACAATATCCTCTTTCTTCCAGATGCTTTTTTACATAATTCCCTTGCTCTAATCGAATTTTATTTTTGTGGTTAGGTATAATCTTATAAATTTCCCTGCCGTTTATACAATCAAATTTTTTTTCCCATTCGGCGCTCTCATCATCAAAAGTTGAATAATAATTCCCAAGTATTCTATTTATAGCAAAATCTCTGTTTTTTTTATCCTCCTCATTTATTTTTTGAATGCTCACCCAACTGATTTCTTTATTGTGCTTTAGTATTAAAGGCTTGCCGCTGTTTCTTTCCTCTGATAATTTATGTTCTTTGCTGCTGATGCTTATATATACAGGTATGTGGTGACTACCGCTATCCGGTCCCCAGATCAAATCATTAATTTCCTCTTTATCATTATCTCCGCTAATTATGGTTACTTTCATGTAATCATAAAAGTCCATTGTAGTATTATGGTTTTTAAATAAATTATCAAAGTTGTCTGTGAAGCTTTTAGCTAAAGGCGAGAACTTATTAATTTGAAAGTTTTGCTTATCCGTAACGGAAGTTGATTTTATTAGTGAAAAAATCATATTGTCATTATACACAACGAAATTGGCAGCCTGAGATGCCCTGAACAGCTTGACTTTTGGCTTTCTTTGTTTCTTGTTAGTAACAATATCCCCGTTTGCCAATATTTCCTTCGATTCAAATCCCTCCAGCATCAAATATAGCCTTCCCAGTCCTTCTTTCATTTCACTATACATATCATACCGTTCATGAATGGAAAGATTTTTCAAATCCTGGCTTCGCTGTTCAGCAGCATGCGATTCTGGATGCAATAATAAAATTTTGATTTCGGGGTTGCCACAGGTTGCCCGAGATAGAATTCCATCGCCTCTTTCAGATTAATCGCCGCTGCCTTCTTATTTTTTTCTGATAAATTATTATTTAATTTATCAAGCTCTTCAGGAGAATGTATGCCGATAAAATACGGGTTAATGTCATTATCGAATATTAACACATTTCCGTTGCTTCCTTTAATATTATGAGCTATTTCTTTATAGTTCTTTCCATCAATATCGCGTGGAACATCTAAATATTTCTTAACAGAATCCTCTAAAAAAACCCACACGATCCATCCGCCTATAAGCTCCAGCCATAAGAATTGCGTCAAATGATGTATGACTTTTGCAACTGCATGAGGAATGCAAAATTTTTTTTCTATAAAATCTTCATGTTGGCTTTCAACGACGATTGAAATTAGAAGAAGTATTATGATTGTTATGAAGAATTTGTAATGCTTGCGTATAGATGATCCGGCGTATCTTAAAAATTGCTTTATTGTATTGTAGGTTTTAATCATCAACTTATATTTTAGATAGCGAAATTTAAATAAATTAGTAATCAAAAAGTAAATTATATACTAATTTATTAAATGCTAAATAATTATGCTCATTTTTAAAAAAAAAGGATGATCTTAAGGATGTTGGCCTAACATATCCTGAAATAATAATTTACATAATCTTTTTTCCACGCATCGCATCTTTCAAAGCCGCATCCATTACACGCTCCGCGTAAGGTCTTGATAGTTCGTTCAGCGTTTCTGTTTCTTTTTGAATACGGTCTTTGTCTTTCGCTTCTATGGCTTCCTTCAGTTTATTAATTTGCCGAATGGTATGTTGCTTTTCTTCTTCGGTTAAAAAAGCATCATTTTTTGAAAGGAATTTTTCCGTTGTATCCATCATTTGCTGTGCTTCTGTAGAAGCCTCCACTAATGCACGCATTTTAATATCCTCTTTCGCATTGGTAAGAGAAGCCATAAGCATATTTTCCACTTCTTCATCGGTGAGTCCGTATTGGGGTTTTACATCAATGCTTTGCGAAATACCACTACGCAATTCTTTGGCGCTTACTTTTAAAATGCCGTCCGCATCTATCAGAAAACTCACTTCCACTTTTGCCAATCCTGCGGGCATGGCGGGAATACCGGAGAGGTTAAACTCCGCCAGTTTCCTGTTGTCCTGTACCAGATCGCGTTCTCCTTGAAAAACTGAAATGCGCATACTGTTTTGTCCGTCTTTTTGCGTAGTATATTGCCTGCCTGCTTTGGTAGGAATTTTGGAATTTCTCGGGATCAAAACATCCATCAAACCGCCCATCGTTTCTATGCCCAATGAAAGCGGTGTTACATCCAGCAACAACATATCGGTATTTTTTCCCGCCAGAATATCTGCTTGTACGGCAGCGCCCAAGGCTACTACTTCATCAGGATTCAATTCATCATGCACTTCTTTACCAAAGAAATTTTTCACAGCTTGTTTTACAAAAGGAACACGGGTGCTTCCGCCAACCATTACCACAGCGTCTATATTTTCTTTTTGCAAACCCGCATCTTTCATCGCTTGCTTACAGCTTTGCAAAGTACGATCTATCAAAGGCTGTATCAGTTCATTGAATTTTTCTTTGGTCAATTCGAGCGTTACGCCGTCCAATACTTCTTTATAAATACCGTTTGATGATAAATGTTTCTTCGCTTCTTCCGCTTTCAGCCGCAATGCCGCTTTCATCAACTGCTCACTGCCAACCGCCGACTGTTCTTGCCAGTATTCAACAATCGCTCTGTCCATGTCATCGCCCCCGAGATAAGTATCACCATGCGTGGAAAGCACTTCAAAAATGCCGTTTGATATTTTCAGAACAGAAACATCAAACGTGCCGCCGCCCAAATCATACACCGCAATTGTTTTTTCTTCATTCGCTTTTATACCCATTCCATACGCAAGGCTTGCAGCTGTAGGTTCGTTTAATATTCTCAACACATCCAATCCTGCCAGTTTTCCTGCATCGCGCGTGGCTTGCCGTTGTGCATCATTGAAATAAGCAGGTACGGTGATCACTGCTTTGGTCACAGGTGTTTTTAAAATATGCTCCGCACGTTGTTTCAGTTCTTTTAAAATATCGGAGGATAATTCGATGGGTGTATAAAATTTATCATTTACCTGAATCTTCACCAGCGAATCAGTAGCATCATCAATCACTTTATAGGAAAAAACATTTGCGTGATCTTTTACGTCTTTATAAGATTTTCCCATCAGTCTTTTTACAGAATAAATGGTGCGGTCCGGCGCTGTCAGCAATTTTTCCCTTGCCGCTGTGCCTACAACCGGGTTATCATATTCATCAAAATTGACAATGGAAGGAACTAATGCCAGTCCGTCCGTTTCTTTTAAAGCGATGGGGTGTTTTGTATCTTCACGCACGATGGCTATAAGGCTGTTGGTGGTTCCCAAATCAATTCCTACAATAACTTCTTCTTGCTGAATGCCTCCTGTAACGAGGTTAATGCCTACTTTACTCATGGTGCAAAATTAGGTCTTCATTCGCATTTGATATTTTTTCTTTGAAAAGTTAAAGATGATAACGCTATCAATATTTTTTAGGGCTTAATTATATTTGTATAAAAGGGAAACAAATGCATATAAAAATCGCTTTTAGTTTATTGCTTTCAACTTTTATCAGTTTTTGCAGTTTCGCACAGCTTTCCAATGCGCAAGTATTGCAGCTCAAGGAAAATGCCGATGATTATAAAATGACCTGGACAAAGCTTTTTGAAGACGGCTATAACGCCAAAGACATGAACCGGCTGCCTGCCGCGAGGCAAACTACAGAAGCTTACCTTACCGAGCAAATATCAAAACTGGGAAGGATGAGCGCCGAAGGAGACGGACGCGACATCGTAACGGCTGTAAGAAATTATCTCGTTATTCAAAAACAGTTTGTAAAAGACATTATGATACCTGCAGAATCCCTGCAACCTGGAGATGCACAGACGTATGATGAACTCAACAGAAAAATCAATGACTTCGGAGAAAAAGAAAAAACCTTTTTGATAGACATCAGTAACGCGATACGCAGTTCTCCGGAACCAGAAATGCGGTATCAGGAGCCGGAAGAATCTGACCAGGAAGAGCTTTCGGAGGAAGAAATCAAAAAAAAGGAAGAAGCTAAACCGCGTCGTAAAGAAAAATTGCCGCATGAACTTTATGATAAAAAGAAAAAACATAATCATGATGACGAAGACGCGGAAGATGAATAATGCCGCTTCATGAAAAAATTTTCGTTTGCCGCCTGTATTCTTATTACTTTATTTTATTGCACAGAGCGCATTGTTTACTCTGATGCATACAAACGTCCTGATCTTAAAGTAACCATTTGGGATGCACTCGGCTACTATATGTATCTGCCTTCCGTTATTATTTATAATGATTATAAAAAGCTAACATGGTTTCCGGCAATTGACAGCGAATATCATGTTTCCGGCGGCGAATTGTACCAGGCGCTGCAACTGGATGACGGAAGCGGTTATTATTATAAATATCTCGGCGGCGTCAGTATTTTGCAATTACCGTTTTTTCTTGCAGCGCATATATACGCAAAGAACTTTTCTCATTACAAAGCAGACGGCTTTTCACCGCCGTACCAATATGCTATCGCGTTCGGAAATGTTATTTACTTTATCATCGCGTTATTTTTCCTTAGGAAATTTCTGCTGCTGTTTTTTACCGATGAAGTAACGACTGCAACCCTTTTACTTACTACACTCGCCACCAATCTCATCCAGTATGTGGCTATTGACAGCGGTATGAGCCATGGTTATATTTTCCCGTTGTATGTATTAATATTATGGGCAAGCTATAAATGGCATCAAAAACCCAATGTGTTTTGGGCTGCTGTAATTGGTTATTGCATTGGGATCGCAACCATTTCACGTCCCACGGAAGCTATCATGCTGTTTATTCCTTTGCTGTGGAATACACACAACAAAGAAGCATCGCAACAGAAATGGCAATTAGTAAAAAAATACCGCAGCCATCTTTTTATCGTCCTGGCTTTCGGATTTTTAGGCATCCTGCCACAGTTGCTCTACTGGAAATCCGCAACAGGAAATTTCATTTATGATGTGGGCAGCAAATGGACTTTTTTAAATCCTTTTTTCAGAGTGCTTTTCGGTTGGGAAAAAGGCTGGTTCATTTACACACCTGTCACTATATTTTTTATTGTCGGCTTGTTCTTTATAAAAAAATATCCGTTTAAGAATTCGGTCATCTGGTTTTGCGCACTGAATATTTATATCATCATTTCCTGGTTCGACTGGCGTTACGGCGGTAGTTATTCCACACGGGCGCTCTCGCAGTCTTATCCGGTTTTTGCCTTGTCGCTGGCGGGTTTCATTCAGTTTCTTTCATCTAAAAAATGGAAAATTATTTTTTATGCTTTAGGAATTTATCTCATCGCGCTAAACATTTTTCAGGTTTGGCAATACAATGAAAATATCCTGCATTACAACGATATGAACCAAAAATATTATGCAGCCATTTATTGGAAAGCGCACCCTACTCCACTGGATATGAGCTTGCTGGATACGGATGATTTTTTGAAAAACGAATCTGCTTATAAAACAACTGTCCTATTAAATAAGGATACATTTTCTGCACTTACCCTACACGGCTCTTATCCGCTTGCAGATACAACGCTTTTTTTAAAGGAACGTGACTGGCTGAAAGTGACTATACGGCTGAAAATTTTCAAAGGAATTTACGGTGCCTCTATAAAAACTTCGCTTGAGCAGCAAACGCATTCTTTCAGATTAGCCAATGCCATAAGCCGCGAAGGCGAAAACAATATGTATGAATTTTATCTGAAATCCCGCCGTAACGGTTATCAGCATTTAATCATCAGTATCGAAGCGCAGTATCTTTCAGGAAAACCGGAGTTTATAGCTATCGAAAGGCTAGAAAAACGGTGAACGAAAATTGATTTATACAATGATTTTATAAAGATTTATGACCTTTTACTGAGGTTTATACTATAAAAACTACAGCGCAAATAAAAAACCGGAAAAGTAATTTCCGGTTTTTATATCAGTGAAACTGAAACATTATCTTTTAGAAACTGATAATTTTTTCGTCATCAGCACCCTGCCGTTTTTATTAATTTCAAGTGTATAAGCGCCGTTTACCAAAGCGGATTCCAACACCACAGAATAAGTATGCGTTGCCCCACTATGATAAAGAGGTTGCGCCATTACTTTTTGCCCGTTTACATTGTACATTATCAGGTTATAAGCACCTTCATCCATTCCGTCAAATGTGATATTAAATGTATTTTCTGTTACAGGGTTCGGATAGACCGTTACAGTAGCTACAGTAGGATCTTCATGTATTTCCAGGATGTTCGAGTATTTTATTTCTGCATTGTGCGAAATGCTTTTTACGCGATAGTAAGCGCTGTTGCGAATAATTTCTTCATCCAACCATTGATATAGTTTTTTATTTTCATCGCTGTTGATTTGCTCATTGATCGTGCGGAAATCTTTCTCGTCATCGCTGCGCTGCAATTGGTAAGTTTTTACAGTTCTTGTATTTTTCACATTCCATTGTAAGGATGTACCCTGTTTTACAGTTTTGCCTGTCAGTACCACCTCATCGTCCGCTAATGGATTTGCCTGTGTCATAACGATTTTAAAACGATCGATATTCCATGATCCTGTAGCGCTGGTAATGGTAAAGTTATAATCGGTAGCGGAGGAAAGACTGATCGGTGTCAATGTTCCGAAGTAGCTGTCGAGTAAATACGCGTTAAGATTATTGCCTAAATTGGAAGGTTCAAAATGAAACTGATAGTTGCTCAATGTAGTATTCCAGAATTTCAGCTGAATAGTATCTGTTGTAGCGGGTTCCTGTTGTTTGTCAATTACAAGTTTGCTGGTATCAACACCCACGGCTAAGTTTTCACTGATGTTGTTCATTTTAAATATATCTTCTGAAGTAGCGCTGTTGTTGTATGATGAATCAAACCATATACGTAACGCATCTACGGTAGTGTTTGAAGTACCTGTTTTGTATAAGGTAAGCAATAACTCCTGCTCAGCGCCGGAGGTTGTCTTGTAAAGATTTGCGGCGGGTACTGATCCGGTTTTCATACTTTCAGTAAAAGACAGCTGTGTATTACCGGGTATTAAAAAGGCTTGTCCGCTCTGGATGTATCTGTATGAATTATCGGTAACGGTATTGCTTGTTGTAGGAGTTGCTATATAATTTGCACCGCTTTTTGTAATGGTTCTGTAGCCGCCAATGCTGTTCAGCGTGGCATCCCAAATATAAAATGTGGTAATGTTACCGTTATTTGCCGCCACCAAATCAAAATCAACCGGCGACGGATAAGGATTGGGGATCATGGAGAAGTTTGTACCGGCTTGTCCTGCTGTTATGTTCCCCTGATTTATTATTCCTTTCTGACGCAGTGTAGTTTTTCCCTGAGCCGGATACATTTCCGGACGAATGGTTTTATCTCCTCTTACAAATAAAAACCAGGCGCCTCCATTATCCGTTATTTTATCTGTGGTGGCGTTGTTTGTTGTTGTAGGAGTGACTAAAGCGGTCCCATTCCAGTATTGCAGCGAAGTGCTGTTGGATGAAGAATCATATCCGTTGGAAGTTCCAGCACCAGGTCTGGATACAAATGTGCCGTAGCCCGGTTGATAATTTCCGCTACTACCCTGTACGCTTTCCTGCCAGGAATCGAATATGGTGGGCGCAGTGGCCGGCTGTAAACAAGAACTTAATAAACGCCACGCGCGGTTGGTATCTGCCGGAATGAAGCGCTCCACTATTACATTGCCCGATACGGAAGCCGTGGAAGTATTGGCTATTTCAGTTACGCGTGCAGTACGTTCCCATGTGCTGCGCAAGGTCAGTACGTTGTTTGTATTGAGCATGCCCAATGTGGGTCTTACTGTATTGGTGATGAATATACTATCGGTCATTGTAACGCCGTTCGCATTATTAATCTCCATATTGGAGACGGTTTTATCAGTAAATACAGACGCTGGGATAGTTTGTGCGGCAGCGCCGTTAAATACCATTATGGAAGTGAGATCATTGGCTTTTATTTTCGCACCAGTTACAAAATTCAGCTTCCCTTGAAGGGTCAGTTTTTTACCATTCAGGTCTAATATATTATTAGCAGTACTTCTCAGATTACCTATCGTATCAAACACTCTGTCCTGGTCCAGTTTGGAAATATTGGAAGGCAGTGTATCAAACGCTATGGAAGCTCCCTGAGGAGGAACACATTCTAACAACCAGTTGGAGGCTGTACCAAAATCATTACTGGTAGCGCCTTTCCAGATATACGTGTTTTTAATGGTAAACGGTATGGTCTTGGCTACATTATAACATCCTGTATTACCAGCGGCGGTAAGCGTCAGATACACCAATCCATTTACAGAATCTGCGGAGCCTGGCGTATAAGCAGCGGTACTCAATGCTGTAGCGGTAGTATTGTTTGTAAAAGAGCCGGTACCATTGGAGGAACTCCATAGAAGCGATGCGTAATCGGATGCAGAAGCTGTGGTACCAATATTTATAGTGGTAATAGCTGTAGCGCAAACCGATTGTGGTATGCCAGCATCTACTATTGGCTGTATGCTATTGATAAAGTTGGCCGTATTGTTTGTGTTGATCGTTGTTTTGCAATCGGGAGATGATAATAAGGACAAACTTTTTACAGTAATGGTATTTGCTCCCTGATTGCTGAGAAGTGGCAATTGAAATTTACCTGTGCCTGAGGCTATTACTACCTGTGCTACTTGGTTGGTTAATGTATTAACGCCGCTTACATCGTATGTAACAAGATACGTATTGGATGCTGTAAGATTGCTCATTCCTGAAAGTGTCACAGTATCGTTTTTATTAGTGCAGCTATTCGTAGTGGTTACAGTCATACCGGTTACGTTGGGGGTTGCCGCATTTACTGTGATGTTTTTGGTATTGCCGGATGAAGGAGTCAGATTACAACCATTCAAAGTGACTAATGTGATTGTTATGGTGTTATTTGTCCCCGCCGTGGGTAAAGCGGCTGTGGTAAATGTTCCATTCCCATTTGCAAAGTTCATGGAAGAAGTTTGATTGGTAAGTGTATTATTGCCCGACACGCTATATTGCACGGTATAAGTGCCATTAGGCAAAACACTGGAGTTTACTGACACAACGGATGCATCACCTGCGCAAGGGCTTGTGGCAAACGGAATTCCGAAATTTGTATTATCCAAACTAATGTTACTGGTAAGTGTTGCAGTTACAGGATAGGGTGCAGATGTACAACCATTAGCAGTTACAGACACAGAGTATGTTCTTGTTGCAGTAAGATTCGGAGTAGTATAACTGGAGGAAGTAGCACCGGAAATTTGGGTGCCGTTGTAAAACCAGTTAAATGTACCTCCTGTGCCGGATGCTGTGGCGCTTAGTGTAGCGGGATTATTAGGAGCGCATATCGTACCATTGGTAACGCTTGTAATGTCCTGTCCGTTTACGGTTACAGTGCCCGCTGCAGACAGATTGCTGTAACAACCGCTTATAATATTCACTTTATAATAAGTTGTTCCCGCCACGCTCAGGTTAGGATAATAATCTTTATAAACAGCGCCTGGGATATCCGTATAAATCCCACCAGATGTAGTGCTGGACGACCATTGATAGTTATAGTTTCCTGCTCCCAAACCACCCGATGGGTTTACAGATAAATAATTCGGATTGAGTGAAGGATTATAAATACAAGTTGTAATGTTATTCGGATTTAACGTTCCACCCAAAGCCGTTCCTCCTGAAGATGTAATAGTAAATTCATCACTGGTATTATCTAAAGTTGTAGTGGATTCTGTAACAATAACATGATATTTATAACCTATCATTCCGCTTGTGGCATTTACAATCAGCGCGTTTGTAGTGGCGCCGGCATACACCCCGCCGTTGGATACGGTATTCCATGTTACACCGCCATCCGTAGATTCCTGCCATACATAAGACAGAGAGCCGGAAGAAGCGGGAGAAGAACTGATAATGAATTTTGCCGTGCCTCCGGTAGCACAGACTTTATAATTGGTTGCTACCGAATCAATAACTATAGAAGGCGGAACATTGATAGAATTACCATTATACGCTACAAATGCCACGTCACTTGTGCCGCTTGGTTTTATTCTGAAATATTTTATTTGAGTATAGTTAGAGGACGTAATGCCTAAGTCACTTAGCTTTAGCGCAATCAATCGAAGCTCTCGGGTAGATGCTCCTGCATATACACCAACGGGTTTTGACTGTGAATAAGGCACACTTCCTTTCACGTTATAAAGATCTACATTTTGAATTCCTAAAGAAGGGACATTATTCATATTTTGGGTAAATGCAGTACCTACAATATTATTATTCGCGTCATAAAATCTAAATGTATCATTCGCTGTAGAGGGAGCCCCTATCTGTGTAATAATCAGATCCGGTTCCGCATCTGAAATTTTAGAGGGGATAACATTATAAATGGAAAAACTGGCATTGGTAGAAGATGGCAAGTTAGTATAGCCGGTTGCTATATTCAGCCCCTGAATACCATCTGTAAGAACAGACTGAACAGAAAGGTCTTTTACATTCTGATGAGTAAAAATAGCTGTGGATGCATTGTTATCTTTCATCCACCCGGTAATAATCGTAATTGGCCCCGTAGATGTGTTGGCAGGAGCATTTCCTGAAAAAATAACGGGTAACGCCTTGAAATTTCCCGGAGTATAAGTAATACCATAATTATTAAGAATGGTGTTATTTACGCCTGTGGAATATATCGCCCCACTTCCTACCTGAAACGCAACTAAATTATGATCCGAATTAGGATGAATGGAATTATTGGCGGTAGTTGTTGTGCTCCAGTATCCTCCAAAATCTGTAATAATACGGGTTACTGTTTGAGCATAGCCAAGATGTAATGTACATACTGCTGCCAGTAGGCTAAGTATAATTTTTTTCATAGTAATATTCAATTGCTGCGTGTAAATTTATGTAATAATCGGGGTGTGAAAAAAACCATGCCTGTTGAATATTTTTTATTTTTCATAAGCTGTTCTTACTTAAGCTTTTGAATAACGGAGTAGCTGAGGCGGCTGTTTTTCCCCACAAACATTTCACATAAGATAATATTATCTTTCAGTCGTAACCCTATTTCCCTATTTTTGTCCGTTTCAAAATAGTTTCAAGTTGCGTTTAAAGAGCTTAGAGATAAAAGGATTTAAATCCTTTGCAGATAAAACCCATGTACTGCTCGATCATCCGATTACGGGCATTGTGGGTCCGAATGGTTGTGGTAAATCCAATATCGTAGATGCCATCCGCTGGGTCATTGGCGAACATAAAATAAAAGCGCTGCGTTCCGACAATCTGGAAGATCTGATTTTCAATGGATCCAGAAGCCGTTCTGGAAGCGGCATGGCAGAGGTTTCATTAACTTTTGAAAACACAAGAAATCTTCTTCCCACAGAATTTACCACTGTCACTATCACCAGAAAATTTTATAAAAACGGAGAAAGCGAATACCGCCTCAATGATGTGACCTGCCGCCTGAAGGACATTCACAATCTCTTTCTGGATACGGGTGTAAGCAATGACAGCTACGCCATTATAGAACTGGGAATGGTAGATGACATCATCAAAGACAAAGACGGCAGCCGCCGCCGTATGCTGGAGCAAGCCGCGGGAATTTCCATTTACAAAACCCGCAAAAAAGAAGCGAAACTAAAGCTGGACGCTACACAACAGGACATCGCCCGCATCGAAGATTTACTTTTTGAAATCGGCAATAACTTGCGCACCTTGGAAAGTCAGGCAAAAAAAGCAGAGCGCTACTACCAAATAAAAAATGAATATAAAGAAGTAAGCATCGAACTGGCTAAAGCAAGTTTATCACAGTTTAATGATCAATATAAAGAACTGAATGAACAACACGATACTGAAACCGACCGCAAGACACAATTGGAAGCGCTCGTAGCAACCGAAGAAGCCGATGTGGAAAAAAGTAAGCTTTCGCTTGTGCAAAAAGAACAGGAATTAAACGGCCTGCAAAAAGGGTTTAATGAGTTGGTAAATCGTATTCGCCAGCTGGAAAGCGATAAAAAACTGGCTGCCCAGCGTTTGGAACATCTGAAAGAAAGAGAACGTTCGTTAAATGATTTTTTATCCCGTGCCGATGCACAGGTAACACAATTGCAGGATAACATTTCCAAAACCGACAAACAGATAATTACCGAAACCGATGAGCTGGAAAACCTGCGCGATTCATTGGAAAACCTGCGTGGTGCCACCGATGAAAAACGTGCTGCTTTTGACGAGAAGAAAACCGCGGTGGAACTATTAAAAAACGACTACCAGCAAAAACAACGCACACAGTTTGACGCGGAGAAAAAAGTTGCCGTGGCCGATACTTCGGTAATGAACCTGCAACGGAGCTTGCAACAGATAAATGAAGAAACTGCGCAACGCAATACTCAGATCAACACTATTCATAAGGAACGCGAAGATGCAGAAAGCCGTTTGGCAGATACACAGACACAGCTTCAGGAGCTTATAGAAAAACAGGAAGCAGTAAAAACAAAAATCCTGCAAAGCCAGGAACAGTTGGAAACTCTGCGTGCCGAGTTAGTAGAAGAAAATAGAAAATTAGACAGCCGCCGAAACGAACATGACCTGCTGAAATCGCTTGTAGAAAGTTTGGAAGGATATCCTGACAGCATTAAATTCCTCAAGAAAAATACCGGGTGGAACAATAAAGCGCCGTTGCTTTCCGATGTATTTGTTGTAAAAAACGAATACCGCACCGCTATTGAAAACCTGCTGGATAATTATCTCAATTATTATATAGTAGATAATCTCTCAGAAGCTGTAAAAGCCGTAAGTCTTTTGGAATACAATAAAAAAGGCAAGGCGAATTTTTTCATTCTCAATCAACTGGAAGAAAAACAAACTACAGCGCATAATACTACAAACGGACTGACGCCAGCGCTGAGCGTAATAACCGTAGATGACCAATATAAAATATTAGCGCAGCAACTTTTGGAAAATGTTTTCGTAGCGGAAGAAAATGTGGACATTGCCACATTGCCCGCCGGCGATGAACGCATTGTGGATAAAAGCGGAAAGATGGTACGTGGCAAATACACGTTGGGCGGCGGCTCTGTAGGCGCTTTTGAAGGAAATAAAATAGGACGCGCCAAAAATCTGGAACGACTGGCAAAAGAAATTGAAGAGCTGACCATTAAAACAACTGAACTAAAAAATTACATCTCCGAAACCCAAACACTTCTTACAGGCTTTAACCAAGAGCTGAACGATAAAAGCATTGAGCAGACGCGCCGGGAAATCAATACGCTCGAAAACAGCATCATCAATTTTAAACACAGAATTGAAAACTTTGAAAACCTGAATACCACTTCTACAAAACGTATTGAAGACATTCAGGATCAACTGCAGGAAACCAATGACAGTATTGCTGATACCCGTTCGGCGCTTAGCGATATGAATGCGGAATTGCAAACAGTACTCTCCTCCATTCGGGCAGCAGAAGAAGCTTTTAAAATAACAGAAACGGAGTTTAATACGGCGATACAGGAATATAACCAGCAAAACATTCTTTATACACGCCAGCAAAGCAAGCTGGAAAGCAGCAAACAGGAACTGAATTTCAGAACCAACCAGCTTAATGATCTTGAAAAGCAAATTGTTACCAACAAAGAACAACAACAACAGAACACATTATTACTTACGGAGACAGAAGGCAAATTACATGGCGGCGATAATGAGCTTTACGAGCTGATGGCAAAAAAAGAAAAAGATGAAAGTGTATTGAACGAAACCGATCGCTTGTATTATGAAATGCGCAACGCCATCTCTGCACGCGAAGGACAGCTCAACCAGAAACGCAGGGAGAAAGAACAGGCAGAAACTTTGCTGAATGGCATCCGCGAACAACTGAATGAAATGAAGTTGCGGCTGGCAGGGCTGAAAGAACGATTGCACGTAGAGTTTAAAGTACATCTGGATGAAATAATAGATGAAGAACGCGCGAATGACAAACCGGTGGAAGAGCTTTTGGCAGACAGCGAACGTATCAAAAAGCGCCTGGAAAATATGGGTGAGATCAACCCAACGGCTATCGAAGCATTTACGGAAATAAAATTGCGTCATGATTTTATTGTAGAGCAAAAAACAGATTTGGTAAACGCCAGAGAAAGCTTGCTTGCTACGATAGAGGAAGTGGAAAATACCGCAAATACCAAATTCAAAGAAACATTTGATATGGTGCGGGAAAATTTTATTCAGGTTTTTAAAGCGTTGTTTACAGAAGAAGATACCTGCGACTTAAGATTAACCGATCCTGAAAATGTGGCCGACAGCGGCATCGAAATATATGCACAACCGAAAGGTAAACGTCCAAGCACACTCACACAACTTTCCGGCGGAGAAAAAACATTGACTTCCACCGCGTTTTTATTTGCTATCTATCTTATAAAACCCGCGCCGTTCTGTATTCTGGATGAAGTGGACGCGCCGCTGGATGATGCGAATGTGGGCAAGTTCACACAGATGATCCGCAAGTTTTCAGACAATTCGCAATTCATCATTGTAACGCACAACAAGCAAACCATGGCCGCGGTAGATGTGATTTATGGCGTAACAATGCAGGAAGCCGGAGTGAGCAAACTGGTGCCGGTTGATTTCAGGAGTTTGAACTAATGGCAGAAGTTACTAATCATCATATTAAACGAATAGGCTACTTAGATGCGGCCCGTGGCATTGCAGCTTGCATGGTCATGATTTATCATTACACAGGCTGGCGTTATCCTGAAAACATTTATGTAAAGTTATCACATCTTATCACCAACGGGTCTGATGCGGTTTCGTTCTTTTTTGTACTAAGCGGTTTTGTACTTTCTTTTCCTTACCTGCATTATGGCAAGTCTTTGGATGTGGGCAAGTTTTACATAAATCGCATTTTCAGAATCTATCCTGCATTTATCATAGCACTTATATTGAATGTTTTATTCAGTGTAAGAAATGATCTTCATAACAGCCCTTTGGATACGATATGGAATGTATTCTTTGCCAACAAATCTCATTTTTGGGACGAACTTATTTTAATACGCGGACGCTCTGCCTATCTGGGCCTTGACTGGACACTTACTGTAGAAATTGTGATGTCGTTTTTTATTCCGTACCTGATAGCGATGACTTTTCATAACAGGAAACTGCTGCTTTGGTTTACATTCAGCACATTTTTATTGAGCAATGTGATCGGGATTTTTGTTTTGCCTTTTGCTTTAGGTATGTTGATCGCCATTTATTTTGATCAGATACAATCGCCCGGTTTTAAAGCGACAAAATATTATCGCAACAGAGGTTGGCTGCTTTTACTCGCCTTTGTACTTTTTTCCATAAGGCATATTGACCGTCTTTTCCCCTTTGGAGATAAAGTAAAAAACACGCTTAATTTATTGCAACTGGATTTCTTTACGTTTACCGCAATCGGGTCTTTTATTTTTCTCGTGTTCATCATTCATTTCAAAAACGTGCAGCGTTTTCTGGAAAATAAAATTCTCATCTTCATCGGTAAAATTTCCTACGGAATTTATCTGATGCACTGGGTAATTGTCGCTTATATTTTTGAAAACTGGACAAGATTTGCTGCATTATTTCCCAATGAAAAAAGCGCTTGGCTGATTATGTTATTTGCGTGCATCGCCGTTACATTTCTTTTATCCGTAGCGGTACATTACTGGGTAGAATTGCCTTTTATAGCTTTGGGAAAACGAATAACACGCAAGTGGAGACCAACGATAGTGATTGCAAAAAATAAGGATGCAACTTTCTGAAAAAAAATATTTTGGACAGTTACTTAACTTCTTTATTTCTCCGGCTGTCTAATGGAGAAAAACAGTTACCCGCTTTCCTTTATTCTTCAAAATATATGCGTTATAAAAACATTTTGTTCGGTCTTCTTTATATGATGATGACGACCATTTCCTTTGCAATTACTAAGAGAGTTCTTTTCATAGGCAACAGTTATACTTATGTGAATGATCTCCCACTTACACTGAAAAATCTTGCCGCTTCATCCGGTGATACACTGATTTATGACAGCAATACACCCGGTGGATATACATTGCAACAACATGCCTCGAACAATACAACGCTTTCTAAAATCATGCAGGGCAACTGGGATTATGTGGTATTGCAGGAGCAAAGCCAGCGTCCCGCCTTTCCGATCAGCCAGGTAGAAACAGATGTATTTCCTTATGCAAAGAAATTGGACAGTCTGATACATATTTATAATCCCTGTGCTGAAACCGTTTTTTATATGACGTGGGGTTATAAAAACGGCGATGCAAGCAACTGTGCTTTTTATCCGCCCATCTGCACATATTCCGGTATGGACAGTTTATTGCGTGAACGGTATATGATGATGGCTGACAGTAATAATGCAATGCTATCTCCCGTTGGTGCTGTAAGAAAATACATCCGTACACATTATCCTTCTATCGAATTATACCAGCCGGATGAAAGTCATCCTTCTGAAGCTGGAACTTACGCTGCCGCCTGTTCTTTCTACTCAGTTCTTTTTCGGAAAAATCCGGCAAATCTTACTTTCAACGGAAATCTATCCTTAACAGATGCTTCCAACATTCGCTCTTCTGCAAAAACCGTTGCCTATGATTCGCTCAGCAGCTGGTATGTGGGCGAGTATGATCCGAACGCAGCATTTACCTATACACAATCCGGCAACAATTATACGTTTACCAACGGTTCTTCCAATGCCATACAATATTACTGGGATTTTGGAGACGGAGCAACTTCCACAATCGCCAATCCTATGCACACTTATACAAACACCTGCTCATTTAATGTTCGCCTCATCGCTACAAAATGCAGCTACGCAGATACCACTATGAAAACAATAAATATTACCACGGCAATTTCAGATTTGCAAAGTGACAATATCATACTTTATCCAAACCCTGTGAAAGATATTTTGACTATTGAAATGCCTATATATTTACTTCAGAGCATTCTCATAACCAATGCTGCAGGGAAAACGCTACCGACAATTTATACTAACGAAAAGCAAGCAATAAAATTTGATTTCACCAATTACGCTACGGGTATCTACTTCATTAAAATGAGAATACAGGGGGAAGAAATAATTAAAAAGGTTATTAAATATTAGAGGAAACGATTGAAATCTTTTAAAACAACTCTTTTTCTTCAGGAATAAACTTGCTCAAAATCTTTTACTGACAAGGATTTCAAACACGCTTCGGTTTTCTTTAACAACTTCAACCCTTCTCTTTGGCACAGCGTTGGCATTACTCAGTTCGTAATCAATTATTCGTTCACTTTTTTAAAACGATAAATTATGAAACAGATTATTTCAACAGTAGTGATAGCCGGTTTTATCATATTTGCTTCTTCTTGCACCACATCGGCAGATCATCAAAGAGATGCTATGATCAAAGAACAACAAGCGCAGATAGATGCTTTGAAAATGGAAATGGTAAAGAAACAGGTAATAGATTCTATGAATGCAATTGCCTTGACTGCAAATAAACCTGAAAAAGAAATAAAAGTAGTTACTCAAAAAACTTACATAAAACCAACTCCTAAAAAAGTATATACTTCTAATTATTCCAGTGGACACGGTGGGGCCTATAGCGAACCCGTTCAGCAACCTCCCGTGTACCAAACCGCACAACAATATCCTGCAGAACAACCTATTGCAGTACAACAACAAAAGAAGGGCTGGAGTGCAAAAGCTAAAGGTGCTGTAATAGGTACAGCTGTAGGCGCGGGTGCCGGCGCCATCATCAACAAACGCAACCGGGCTGCTGGTGCTGTGATAGGTGCCGTATTGGGAGCTGGTGCAGGTACAGGTATTGGTGCCGTTATTGACAAAAAAAATGGCAGATAACAGTATCATAAATAAAAGTAATTGTAAAAAATGTTCTGCTTTACAGAGCATTTTTTATTACAGTGTAAACTGAAACGCATACGTTCGTAAATAATTATCTTTGCTCACCTTAAAAAATCAATAAAATCATTTAGTGACTACAATGGAAGCGTTGAGTAAGAATTTTTCGCATACAGCGGCAGAAGAACACTGGTATAAGCAATGGGAAGAAAAAGGTTATTTTAAATCGGAACCTGATGAACGCCCTGCTTATACGATTGTCATTCCACCACCGAATGTAACAGGTGTGTTGCACATGGGTCACGCGCTGAACAATACCGTGCAGGATGTATTGGTACGGCGCGCAAAAATGCAAGGCTATAATACTTGCTGGGTACCAGGTACAGATCATGCTTCCATAGCCACCGAAGCTAAAGTAGTAGGTATGTTGCGCGAAAGAGGTATTGATAAAAACAAACTTCCACGCGAAGAATTTCTGAAATATGCCTGGGAATGGAAAGAAAAATATGGTGGTATTATCCTGCAACAGTTTCGTAAACTCGGTTTATCATTAGACTGGGACCGTACCGCTTTCACAATGGATGAAGATTACTACAAAGCCGTCATTCGTGTATTTGTGGAGCTTTATAACAAAGGTTATATCTATCGTGGTGTAAAAATGATCAATTGGGATCCGAAGGCAAAAACCGCTCTGAGTGATGAAGAGGTAAATCACAGACAAACTAACTCCAAGCTTTATTATGTGCGTTATAAAATTGACGGGAGTGATGAATACATAACTATTGCCACTGTACGCCCCGAAACCATTTTGGGAGACACTGCCGTTTGTGTGCATCCTGATGATGAACGTTATCAACACCTCAAAGGAAAATACTGTTTTGTGCCGCTGATCAACAGACGCATCCCGATCATTTTTGATGATTATATTGATAGGGAATTTGGCACTGGAGCTTTGAAAGTAACGCCAGCACACGATATCAACGACTATAACCTGGGATTGAAACATAAGCTGGCAGTGATAGATACACTGAACGAAGACGGCACGATGAGCGACGCTGCACAATTGTACGTTGGTGAAGACCGGTTTTCTGTACGTAAAAAAATTGTTGAAGATCTTGATGCTGCCGGTAATCTCGTAAAAACGGAAGACTATGTAAACCAGGTAGGGTTTTCGGAAAGAACGGATGTGGTGATAGAACCGCGACTTTCTATGCAATGGTGGTGCAAGATGAATGAAATGGCAAAACCTGCACTGGAAGCTGTTACAGATAATGAAATAGAATTTTATCCTTCCAAATTCAAAAATCTCTATCGCCACTGGATGGAAAACATCAAAGACTGGTGTGTAAGTCGTCAGCTATGGTGGGGACAACGCATACCTGCTTGGCATGATGAAGACGGAAATATTTATGTGGCGGAAACGGAAGCGGAAGCTTATGAAAAATCCAAAATCCAAAATCCAAAATCCAAAATTTTAAAACAGGATGAAGATGTGCTGGATACATGGTTTTCATCGTGGCTGTGGCCAATGGAAGTTTTCGACTGGAATAAAAACCCACACAATGCAGAGTTAAATTATTACTATCCTACCAGCACATTGGTAACTGCACCAGAAATCATTTTCTTTTGGGTAGCAAGAATGATCATGGCGGGTTATGAATTTATGGGCAAAAAGCCTTTTGACAAAGTTTACTTCACCGGTATTGTACGCGACAAGCAAGGCCGGAAAATGAGCAAGTCGCTTGGCAATTCGCCTGATTTGCTGGCATTGATAGAACAGTATGGCGCAGACGCCGTTCGCTTCAGTGTAATGATTTCTTCGCCTGCAGGCAATGATTTGCTTTATGATGAAAACACCTTAGAACAGGGAAGAAACTTCTGTAATAAAATGTGGAATGCGCTGAAGTTGATTAAGATGTGGGAAGAGCGCACAGATGAAAAAATGGATATTGCCGATGCGCAGTTTGCAATAGACTGGATGCAGCAGCGTATTGTTTCCGTATCACAATCTTTATCTTCCTTATTTGACCGGTTCAGTTTGAGCGAAGCTTTAAAAAATATTTATTCACTGATCTGGGATGATTTTTGTTCATGGTATCTGGAATGGATAAAGCCTGCGCAGGATGCTCCTTTGTCTAAAGAAGTATATGATGCAACCGTAAAAATGTATGAGCAATTGCTACAATTACTGCATCCTTTTATGCCTTTTGTAACAGAAGAAATTTATCATCAGCTGAAAACAAGAGATAAAGAAGATGATCTTATCATTAAACAATTGTCCGCATTTCATACAAGCGATGAAAACATTTTACAGCACGGCGCTTTTTTACAGCAACTCATTACCAACATCCGCGATGTGAGGAATAAAAATCAGCTGAAGAACAAAGACAAAATCAAACTGGCTGTAGAAACTTCGGATAAGGATTATTACAACAACATCCGCAGCATTCTTGCAAAACAGGTAAATGCCGAAGCGATCGATTTTGTTACCATCGCCATTCCCGGCATTGCAATTGTTGTAGGTACCGACAAATTGTATCTTACGTATGAAGGTGGTAGTGTAGATACAGAAAAACAAAAAGCAGAGCTGAAAAAAGAACTCGATTATCTGAGTGGTTTTCTGGCAAGCGTACAAAAGAAACTAAGCAACGAAAAATTTGTACAGAACGCACGACCGGAAATCATCAATAATGAAAAAAAGAAAATGGCCGATGCTGAAGCAAAAATCAAAACTTTGGAAGAAAGCCTGAATATGCTTTAATTTTATAGAGATGAAAAAATTATTTCGCTATACAGGTAGTTGGGGGTTAATTATGATGCTGCTTTTATTCGTCATAAAAGTCAACGGAGATGATTCAAAAAAGAAATTGAAAGTCTTTACCACTTATCTCGGTTCATCCGATTATAAAGGCGGCATGATACCCAAACCGGTTTTCGATTCGCTGATACGAAAAGGTGTATCTGCAAGAGACAGCGCGGGAAATAATTATAAAGTCTCGGAATTTGTCTTCAGCTACAGCGAGCGGAATATTTATGAAGATTCTACCGGCAAGCTGGTTATCATGACAGATTACTTAAGCGAATATTGTCTGGGTGATACGCTGAGCCCATCCTTTCAAAATTTTATTTACAGAGACCACCGCACCAAACATGGCGATACAGTTTATTTGGATAAAGTGAAAGTAATGCTGCCGGAAGGAGGCACTGTTTTAGCCGTTCCTTCGCGTTTTATACTTACAAAATAACCCTTGAATGAACAGATGCAGCTGATTTTACAGAAACTATTACCTGTTCCTTTACGTGAAAAAATCACTGCCAACAGCTCTGATATCTGGTTGCAGAATCTGAGTTTCCTAAAAGGCGAGCATATATCTATACAAGCACCCAGCGGTACAGGTAAAACTACATTGATTCATATTCTTTATGGATTGAGAACAGACTATGAAGGTGATGTAATATGGGACAACAAAACCCTGAGTGCGAAAAACGGAGAAGAACGGTCTAAGCTTCGGGCTACGTATGTAAGTGTTGTGTTTCAGGATTTAAGATTGTTGCCGCAATTAACCGCCTGGGAAAATCTGGAATTGAAAAGAAGCCTTACCAATACGCTGGCTGCTGAGAACGTAATGGATATGATGGAACAGCTGGGAATCGCGGAGAAAAAAAACAGTCTTTGCAAAACACTTTCTTACGGCGAGCAACAACGCGTAGCCATCATCCGCTCTTTGCTGCAGCCTTTCGACTGGCTTTTGATGGACGAGCCTTTCAGTCATCTGGATCATTTGAATATTGAAAAAGCAATAAATCTGATAAAAGAAATTGCAGACAGAAATCATGCAGGCATTCTACTTGCCGATCTTGAAAAAAATGATTATTTCCATTATCACAAACGATTTTTTTTATAGTCCTTGTCGTCGCAAAATAAAATACTGAAAAAACTGCTTCTGCGAAAAAACAATCGCACACGACTTTGGCTGGCATGGGCTACACTTTGCACAGGCACTACACTTTTACTGCTCGCCATATTGATCTGGAGTAATTTTCAGGAATTGCTTTATGGCAAAAATGATAAAGACAGTCTGGGAAGCACTTTTATAACGGTGAGCAAAAAAGTAACCAGTGAAAATATGGGAAAACCTGCGCTCACCACATTTTCAGAGAAAGACATTCAAGAGTTGGAACAAACCACCGAAGTGCAGGATGTAGGCATACTTACTTCCAATAAATTTCCAGCTTTTATAAGGCTCAACAGCATGCTTGGTTTTTCATCCGATATTTTTCTGGAGGCTGTACCCGACCGTTTTATTGATAAAAAACCGCAAAGTTGGTTTTGGGATTCCTCTTCAAGACAAGTACCTATTATTTTATCAGGCGAGTTTTTAAATCTGTATAATTACGGATTCGCACTGAGTCAGGGATTGCCTCAGCTTTCGGAAGCCACTATCAGCTCGCTGGCATTCGATCTTGTACTGGGCACGCCTGAATTGAGGGAAACCTATAGCGCGCACGTCGGTGGTTTTTCCGACAGGATCGCTTCCGTTTTAGTGCCACAGTCATTTATGGAATATGCCAACAGAAAGTATGGCAAAGCATTGGCATCTTCTGCTCCCTCCCGTTTAATCGTAAAAGTTTCCGATCCTTCTGATAAAGCGTTTATTGATTTCCTAAAACAGAAAAACTATATCACGAATGCGGAAAACCTGCGTTGGAGCAAATTGCGTTCCATTGTGGAAATCATTGTAACGGCAACAGGCATTTTAGCATTGTTGCTTATGGGCATCAGCGCGTTGGTATTCATCTTGTTTGTAGAGCTTACCATTGCACAGGCACAACAATCGCTGGAGTTGCTTACACAAATCGGTTATGCACCTTCTTTTCTCAGAAAATTTATGACACGAAAATTCTTACCGTTAATGCTTGTAGCTGTTATAGTCGCGTTTGCTTTGGCATTTGTTGCACAATACATAGGCTCTGTTATCGTAAGTCATTACGGACTGCATCTTCCACTGATGCCAAATATGTTTGTATGGATCGCTACGCTTATCTGTATGCTTTTATTATATCTGCAAATAAGGAACGGCATTTCCAAAGCTTTGCGTTAATCGTTCTCACACTTCTCTTGCTATAGAAACTTTCACCCGTTTGATACGCATCTTATCTGTTTCCAGCACGGTAAAGTCAAAGTTTTTATAATTGACGGTTTCATTGAGGGCAGGAAATTTCCCTGCGATTTCCAGGATCAGCCCGCCAAGCGAATCGCTTTCGCCTCTTATTTTATCAAACACTTCCACTGGTATTTCTATCGCTTTGCATACATCGTTGATAAGCGTTTTCCCGTCAAAAATGTAATTGTTGTCATCGAGCTTTTTAAAATGCAAATCATCATCATCAAATTCATCCTTGATATCGCCGATGATCTCTTCCATAATATCTTCCAGAGTGACAATGCCCGATGTGCCGCCAAACTCATCTACCACCACAGCGAAGTGCGTTCTTTTTTGTTTAAATTCTTTTAGCAAATCGTTGATCAGTTTATTTTCGGGCACATAATAAGCAGCTCGTATAAGCGTATGCCAGTCAAAATTTTCGGCGGCTGAATAAGGCAGTAAATCTTTGCTGTGCATCATTCCTACAATCGTATCCAGACTGTCTTTATAAACCGGCATCCGCGAATAACCGGCATCTGTAACAAACTTTTGCAACTGTTGAAAATTATATCCGTAAGGTATGCCGCTTACATCTAATCTCGTGCGCATGATTTGCCTTACAGTAATGTTGCTGAATTTCAGAATGCCTTTAAAAATATTGACTTCTTCCACAGTTGCGGTATGTCCTACGCTCAGCTCTATCGCCTGTTCAAAATCTTCTTCAGAGTAGCCGGATGAATTGTCGTCTATTTTTTCTTCGATGTAAGAGGAGGACGTGATAAGCATTTCGCTTAAAGGACTGAATAAAGCGGTTAAAAAATTCAGCACAGGAGCCGCGATCAACGCCATACGCGTAGTATTTTGCATAGCATATACACGCGGCAGCACCGCGCCGAAAAAAACCAGTAAAAAAGCTACGGCTACTACCTGCACCACCAGTCTTGCAACAAAAGAAAGCTGCGTATCAAGCACCTTGTTCAACAGGAAATTGGCAATTACAATAATGGCGATATTGATACAAACTTTGGTAACGACAAACGTACGCGCAAGCAGCCGTGGCTGTTGCAGCAGTCTTACCACTTGTCCCGCATTTCCTTTGTTCTTCGTTTTCAGATAGTCAATATCTTTTGCCGTAAGCGAAAAAAAAGCAGCTTCCGCACCCGAGGTAATGCCGGTAAGCAACAACAAGATCAATATGCCGATCATCAGTAACGTAATACCCGAAACCGGAATATGAGTTTGCAAAAGACAGGATGAAGAAAGAAGGATATTACCTGGAATAAGAGACAAAATATTTAGAAATTAGATTCGTTTTCAAAATTAAAAAGGGAAGATTTAAAATCAATCTTCCCTCTTGTTTTTAAATAGTATTTGATTAAAAGGGCAAGTTATCTTTCATTTCGTTTCCGCCGACACCACTGCCGCTGTCATAATTCATATCCGATGAAAATCCGGTGCTGTCCTGTTGCCCGTCCGATTGATAGTCGCCGTTGTCTTTCCGTTTGTCCAGCATTACCAAATTGTCGCCTACTATTTCTGTACTGAATCTTTTTATCTTGTCCTTGTCTTCCCAGTTGCGTGTGCGCAGCCTTCCTTCAATGAACACCAAGCTTCCTTTGTGAAGATATTTCTGCGCCAGCTCTGCCAGCCCTCTCCATAAAACAACTGTGTGCCATTCCGTTTGTGAAACCAGGTTGCCGTTTTTGTCTTTAAAGGTTTCGGTAGTGGCAAGCGGAAATTTAGCTACGGCAATATTTCCTTCCAAATATTGTAAATCCGGTTCTTTTCCTAAGTTGCCGATCAGCATTACTCTGTTTACTCCTCTCATTTTTCAAAATAGTTTTCAATTAAAAAAAATTATCAATCAATACTAAACTAAAAATAAAGTTTTTTTTCAAAAAAAGAAACAACCGATTTTGGGAAGGCAATTTTTTGCAGATTTTTTAAGGGAACCCAATTTTCTTCCGGTTGTAAAAATGAGGTGTTTTTATTTTCAGTTTCAATGATAAAAAAACAACTTTCTATAATTTGATGGGAAAGCTTTTGCGTAAATTTTTCCCGCTCGGTTATCCGGTATTTTTTCAAATCTTGTAAGCATAAAATTTTCTTCACTTCTTTTTTTTCAAGTAAATGATCTTTTTCAATAAGAAAAGGTTCGTATAAATTTCTCCAGATGTCGTTGCCTTCTCTTTTCCGGAGCCAGATTTCATCTTTGTAAACAAAAACCAGATACGTAAAAAAACGTTTTTTCACAGCAATCTTTTTGGTTTTTACAGGCAGTAACGACACCGCGTTTTTCCTGTATGCAAAGCATTTTATATTCAACACGCATTGCGGGCATAATGGATTTGAAGGCTTACAAATGACAGCACCAAAATCCATAATAGCCTGATTGTATTCTGCCGGCGCTTTTTCATCCAGCAAATCCTGCGCAAGGTTTTGAAAATATTTTTTTCCTTCTGTGCCATCTGCCGCCATTTCAATTTCAAAAAATCTTGCAAGAACACGCTGCACATTTCCATCTACTACTGCATAAGACATACCGTAAGCAAAAGAAACAATCGCCGCCGCCGTATAATTTCCAATACCTTTCAATTGCAAAACCTTTTCATAGTCTTTGGGAAATTTTCCTTTTAAATCAGTAGCGATAAAACGTGCTGTGGCGAGTAAATTTCTACAGCGGTTGTAGTAGCCTAATCCCTGCCAAAGGCGGTAAACATCTTCATCTTTGGCGGCCGCCAGTTTTTTTACGGAAGGATACGTGGCAATGAACTTTTCATAATAAGGTGTTCCCTGCTCCACCCGTGTTTGCTGCATGATGATTTCCGAAAGCCAGATTTTATAAGGATCTTTTTCTTTTTTCCACGGTAGGGAACGAAAATTTTCGGTGCGATGCCATATCATTAATTGCTCAGTAAAATATTTTTTCAGCGATGCGGCGATCTTCATTTCAATGCAAGTTAGTTTTTCAAAAAGGATGTGGGAATTTTCTCTGAAAAATCATGAGTTTACAATTAAATTTGCATCTTATTACAGCTAAGTTTTTATGAATTTACAGGTATTGACAGATACGGCATCTCAGGTGAGAAGAGATATAGTAAGAATGGTACACGGTGTGCAAAGCGGGCATCCCGGCGGCTCTCTGGGCTGTACGGATTTTATGGTGGCGCTTTATTTCCATATCATGAAACATAATCCTAAGTTTTCAATGAATGGGATTGGTGAAGATCTGTTTTTCCTTTCAAATGGACATATTTCTCCGGTTTTTTATAGTGTATTGGCACGCTCCGGCTATTTCCCCATAAAAGAGTTAGCTACCTTCCGGAAAATAGATTCAAGATTACAGGGGCATCCTGCCACACACGAGCATTTGCCCGGTGTGCGCATTGCATCCGGTTCTCTGGGACAGGGAATGAGTGTGGCGTGCGGTGCGGCTTATGCAAAAAAAATGAATGGTGATGATCGTATTGTTTATTCACTACACGGCGATGGCGAATTGCAGGAAGGACAAAACTGGGAAGCAATGATGTTTGCCGCGCATCATAAATTAGACAATCTTATTTCTACCATTGATTATAACGGACAGCAAATAGACGGACCTACCAAAATCGTAATGGATCTGGGTTCCATCAAAGATAAGTTTCTGGCTTTCGGCTGGTATGTATTGGAGATGGATGGTAACAATATGGAAGAAGTAGTGAATACGTTAGACGCTGCAAAAGCACACTGTGGAAAAGGCAAGCCTGTATGCATTGTTATGAAAACAGTAATGGGAAAAGGCGTGGATTTTATGGAAGGCACGCACGAATGGCACGGCATCGCACCCAGCGATAAGCAGCTGGAACAAGCATTGGAACAAATTCCTGAGACACTGGGAGATTATTAAATAAAAAGAAAAAAATGAAAATAGAAAGTCGCCCGATGATGGCGGCTTTTTTTATGAAGTGTGTACTGCGTTTTCAGAAGAAAGATTTCCGGATATGAACTGGCTTTTAACCGCTTTATAAAATTCACTGCTTTTGCTCCACAATAAGCTCACGGCTATATAAGTTTTTACAGCTAACGCGGTAAGCAATATGGATATGTGTATGTAACGTAACATGTAAAAACTAAAACAATTAGAATTGTACAGATAAAAGGATACAAGCTAAAAGACCTGCGAAAACTGTGATTTTTTGAGTGGCTGTGTGTTGCATTTCTGTTTGTTTTTTCGTTTGATGATGTAAAGATGCAACCGTGCCTGAAGTCAGCGAAATTTTCAGCCATGCTTAACCCGGTTTTTGCAACCGCTTAACCGCCAATTAGAAATTGGATTACAACCGCTTAACAAAAAGAATATTTACAGAAAGCATTAAAAACTTTGCATAATCAATTCAGCACCTTGTTCACTTACTTTGAAAAAATGCTTTACCCCTAATGCCAATGGGTAATTAATTTCCTGATGTCCGCAGGGAAAATTGAACGCGACGGGATAATCATATTCTTTTACTTTATCCCAAATTATTTCTTCAAGCGTTTGTCCGAATGGGCGCTCGGTATCCTGCATATCAGTAAAACTGCCCACGAGTAAACCTGCCAGGTGATTCAGCTTGCCGGCTCTTTTCAGATTCAAAAGCAAACGGTCAATATTATAATAATGTTCGCCAATATCTTCAATGAATAAAATTTTTCCACCCATACTCACTTCCGATACTGAGCCTGTAAGATGCGCGAGCATGGCTAAGTTGCCGCCTGTTGTAAAGCCTTCGCAAATTCCCATTCTGTTATAAGAAGAGGAAGGAAATGCGTAAGATATTTTTCCTACAGTCAGGATTTTTTGAAACTGCAAAATGTGATCGCTGTTTTCAGAAACTTCCGTAAAAGCGCCACACATCGGGCTGTGCAATGTGGCGATGTTATAATTTGCCTGTATGTGACTGTGCAAAACCGTGATATCGCTGAAACCGCATATCCATTTTGGATGCTTTATAAACTTTGTAAAAGCAATACGATCAATGATTCTGCTCATACCATAACCGCCGCGTCCCATCAGTATTGCCTTTACGTTTTCATCATCCAGCATTTGCTGCAGATCATTCAGTCGTGCTTCATCATTTCCCGAAAAATAAAAATGTTCTGTACCAACCGTTGCACCGATTTTTACATTAAATCCCCACTTCTTTAAAACCTTTACAGCATAAGCAATTCTTTCAAAAGAAACATAACCGGCAGGACAAGTAATGCCGATCGTATCGCCGGGTTGTAAAAATGAGGGAATGATCATGTCTTATTTTATTGTAAATATTTTCCGATAACCGGCATTCGTTTCAGCTCTTCTTTTTCTACTTTAAAAACAATAATAAAAAACGCCAATAGGAATACCGTTCCTGAAGTAATTCTTATTGGCAAAGAATCTGTAAAATGTCTTACCATCTCTTCGCTTGCGAAAAGCAACGTTATTAAAACCAGATAGCCTGTGATCTTTTTGATATTGTAAGGCACCGGAAAATACTTTTGCCCTAAAAAATAAGAAATCACCATCATGGTAGCATAGCAAATAAAAGTAGCCCATGCACATGCATACATACCATAAGCAGGAATGAAATAATAATTAATAAATAAAGTAAGCGCCGCTCCGATGAGTGTAATATAAATTCCCATCTTCATCCTGTCGGTTATTTTGTACCAGACGGAAAGATTGTAATAAATACCCAAGGCGATATTGGCACCTAAAAGAATAGGAACTACGCCCACGCCGGAGCGGTATGAAGAACCGATGATGCGAATCCACACATCCAGATAAAGCGCTGTGAAAAGAAACGCAATGCAAAGTGTGATCACAAACCACTTCATTACGCGGGCATAGGTTTGCGGCGCGTTTTTATCTTTCGCCTGATTGAAAAAAAATGGCTCCGCACCCAGACGAAAAGCCTGGATGAATAAAGTAATAAAAATGGCAAGTTTATAATTGGCTGAGTAAATTCCCACAGCAGTTTTAGCAGCTGCATCGCTTACAGGCAATAGCTTTGGCAGCATCAGCCGGTCAATGGTTTCATTCACCATTCCGCCTAACCCGATAATGAGCATGGGCGTACTGTAATGCATTACTTTTTTCCATAAAGCGCTGTCAATTTCAAAACTGAAATCCGTCCATTCTTTCCATAACAGCAGAAAAGTAACCATGCTTTGAGAAAGATTGGCGATCAGAAGCAGGCTTACATTCGTTTGTGTTTTATACCATACGGCATAAGCGCCGGTGGGATTTTCTATCACATATTTCGGACTGTAATAAAGAAAAAACAGGGTAAGGAAAATATTTACCAAAATTCCTGCAATTCTTATAAATGCGTATTTCCTCGGCCGCTCTTCCTGACGTAAACGCGCAAACGGAATAGCCGCTAATGTATCAAACGACAGAATGCCTGCGCATAATAAGATGTATTCGGAATGCCCTTGCTGCTCTACAAAATCGCTGATGGGAATTTTAAAAAAATAAATAAGCAGGCTTAGTAATACTGTAGTTCCCACAAGTGAATTAAAAAGTGTATGAAACAAGGTTTTTTCATTTACACCTTCTTTATTGCAGAACCGGAAATAGCCTGTTTCCAAGCCGTATGTAAAAAGAATATTGGCAAATGAAATAGCAGCGTACAACATACTTACATCTCCATAATCCACATTTCCTTTTGGCGTATTAAGCAAATAGGTTATTAAGGGTGTGAGAATGTAATTGAGCAATTTGGCGGCAATGTTGCTAAGCCCATACCAAACCGTTTGCCCTGCTAATTTTTTTATGGACACGTTTGAAAAACTAAATTTTTAAAATGCCAAAATAACCAAACGTTATTCGATCGTCCAGGTTTCTTTTCCTTCCAAAAGCTTGTTCAGGTTTCCTCTTCCTTTTGTAGCGATGAGTTCTTCCAACTGCAATTCCATTTCATCTTCATAAGTCGGGCGATCCATTTCAAAGAAAACGCCAAACGGACGCGGGAAATGCACCTCCGCATGAGGATCATCAAACATGCGCGTCAGTATCTGCGCTTTATAAAAATCATGTTCGTCATGTATCCAAAGATCATCGGGGCTATATTCATCCAGGCTTACCACTACAGGTTTATGTCCATCCAGCTGGATGCCTTTATTTTTTTCTGCGCCGAATATCAAAGGTTGTCCCTGCTCTATGAAAAGAATTTCTTCCGGTTTGGTAGATTTTTCGGTGAAGATTTCAAAAGCGCCGTCATTAAAAATGTTGCAATTCTGATAAATCTCCAAAAAAGAAGCACCGTGATGCGCATGACTTCTCAAAAGCATTTGCTGCAAGTGTTTCGGATCACGATCCATGGTGCGGGCTATAAAACTTGCATCAGCACCCATAGCCAATGCCAATGGATTAAAGGGATGATCCAAACTGCCCAATGGTGTGGACTTGGTAACTTTATTAATCTCCGATGTAGGTGAATATTGCCCTTTGGTAAGACCGTAGATCTGATTATTAAAAAGCAGCACATTCACATCAAAATTTCTGCGCAGTAAGTGGATAGTATGATTTCCGCCAATGCTCAGTCCATCGCCATCACCTGTTATAATCCAAATGCTCAGTTCCGGTCTTGCGGCTTTGAGCCCTGAAGCGATAGCCGTAGCTCTCCCATGTATGGAATGCATGCCATACGTATTCATATAATAAGGGAAACGAGAACTGCAACCGATACCCGATATAATTACAAAATTTTCTTTGGGAATGCCTAAAGTCGGCAACACGCGCTGCACCTGCGCCAATATGGAATAATCACCACAACCCGGGCACCAGCGCACTTCCTGATCGGTAGCAAAATCTTTGGCAGTTAATGGAGGCGTTATAATTTCACTCATAGTTATTTTTCAATAAAACCGCTGCAAAATTACTATAATAAAACGTTGTGCACATTAGTTTTTAAAAAGCTTTCTTTTCAGGTATTTCTTCCGTTGTGTAGAAAAATCCTCATCTTCCTTAAAGTGTATTTTCACGTCAATTAACGCTAAAATACTGATTTACAGAATTCGGGAGCGCACTTTAAAAACTGAAAAGTGTGGATTTTATCTTAGCCTGATTTTTTATTATTGATTAAACGAATAAAGATTGAATAAAATGGATGGATTTCATATAACGAAGGACAGAAATGATATGTGGCGTTTTGAGCGTGATGGGATCAGTATGATCATTGAAGATTATGAAGTGAAAAATGATCTCAAACACTGGATTATAAACCCGTCATCGGCTATAGCCTATTTTTATGTGGATGGAAATATTTACGGCATCCGCAACAAAACCGATAATTGCAAAACGGTAGAAGACTTATATGAGCGGATACATGAGCAATATGATTTGTTCCTGCTATATTAGTCAGGCAGTCGCTGAATGTTTGGACGGTAATTGGGAATGACACCGGTTCGGTACCAGATAGCATTTTGCTTTATGTAACTGTAAAAAGTATAGTCACTCATGGTAGCTACCTGTTCATAAGTGGGTCTGAATCTTCTCATAAAAAACTGCAGACTGTCCCCCTGAAGTCCTGTAATAGCGGTAATGATCTTATCATTGAAAGCGTAATCAATAAACTTTTCCCGCTGGAAATAATCGTATTCCTTTTGAAAAGCCCATATCTGACGGTTCTTTTTGCTTAACGCGCTGAAAGGGTGCCGTATCACATCCAGCCCTGCTAGTTTTTCAAACTCCAGTTCTTTTTTATAAAGATCATAAAAACGGGCGCTGTCTTTTTTCCAGTCTTTATCTTTCGCCGCCAGTTCATACTCCGGAAGTTCTATAGCGCCTTCCTGCATAATAATTTTATAATAAGGCGGAATAATTCCTTTAGGAACACGGATCCTGACGGTTTTAAACCCAAGTTTTTTGAATTCAATCAGATCATCTGCGTTGCCGTTGATGCTGAATTTTCCATTTGCAGTGGTAATGACACTATCGCCGGTGCGGATGTTTCTTATGAAAACGTCCTCCATTGCGGCCTTGCTATTCATTTCGGTAACATCGCCGGTAAGCGTTGCGCAAAAAGCTGTTACGGGCAGCAGTGACAATAATAAAAATCGTAACAATCGCATAATCGCAGGGAAATTACAACTTGCCGTGCAATCTCATTTAGACGATTTGTTAAAAAAGCAATCACTCATGTATCTTTGGCGGTCATGTACGCACTTGTAAGAAAAATTTTATTTGCCATTGATCCGGAACGTGTGCATCATCTTGTGATGGCGAAGCTGAAGAAGGTTTACAACACAGCCATTGGAAGAAGTTTTCTGAGAAAACAATTTTGCATTGCACATCCATCGTTGGAGAAAGAGCTATGGGGACTTCGCTTTCCCAATCCGGTGGGGCTTGCAGCAGGTTTTGATAAAGACGCGAAATACACGGATGCACTGGCTTGCCTGGGTTTCGGATTTATAGAGATAGGCACTGTCACTCCGCAGCCGCAGCCGGGCAATGACGCTCCGCGCCTTTTCCGTCTTCCGGAAGACCGTGCGCTTATCAACAGAATGGGATTTAATAACGATGGAGCGAAAGCCGCAAAAGAACATTTATTAAAAAGAAAAGAACGCATTATCATTGGCGGCAACATTGGTAAAAATAAACTGACTCCCAATGAAAACGCGACAGAAGATTATGAACGTTGCTTCAAAGAAATGTATGAAGCAGTAGATTATTTTGTAGTAAATGTAAGCAGTCCCAACACACCCGGCTTACGCGAACTTCAGGAAAAAGAACCATTGACAAACTTATTACAGCAGTTGATGAAGCTTAACAATGCAACAGTAAAAACCAAACCTATACTTCTGAAAATAGCTCCAGACCTTACCCAAACACAACTTGATGATATCGTGGAGATAGTGCAGGAAAGCGGCATTCACGGTATTATAGCTACTAACACCACCATTGAAAGAAATGGTTTGCAAACAACGCAGGAAAGGCTCGCAGCCATTGGCGCGGGCGGCTTAAGTGGCAAGCCTCTTACAAATCGCGCTACGGAAGTCATCCGTTATCTGCATCAGAAAAGCAAAGGAAATATTCCCATTATTGCGGCAGGCGGCATTTTTACAGCGGAAGACGCAAAGGAAAAATTAGACGCCGGCGCTTCTTTAGTGCAGGTTTACACAGGCTTTATCTATGAAGGCCCAGCGATTGTAAAAAACATTTGTAAAGGATTAATAAAATAACAGCATGGACATTGCAACACTCTTCACTGCCGAATCACTCATCAGCCTTATCACGCTTGCTTCTCTGGAAGTTATACTGGGCATCGACAATGTGATTTTTGTTTCCATCATCATGGGACGCCTGCCGCAGTCGCAACAATTGAAAGCACGCAGGTACTGGATGATTTTCGGAATTATTACCCGTACGATTTTATTGTTTTTATTAGGCTGGCTGCTTACCCAAAAAGGGAAACCTCTCTTTACTTTATTCGATAAAGGTTTTGATCTGGCAAGTCTGGTAATGATTGGCGGCGGTTTGTTTCTGCTTATAAAAACTGTGACGGAAATCCATCATAAACTTGAAGGCGATGAGGAAGGAAAAGAAAATGAAGCGAAAAAGAAATCCGGTTCCTTTTCAAAGTCCATTACACAAATTATCTTGGTAGACATGGTTTTTTCTTTTGACAGTGTTGTTACGGCATCTGGCATTGCCAAGTTACTGCCGATTATGATTATCGCCGTTATCATAGCCATGATCATCATGTTCTTCTTTAGTGACAAGATCTCCAAATTCATACACAAACATCCTACACTCAAAATGCTCGCACTTTCTTTTTTGGTGATGATCGGTCTGGTATTAATTATAGAAGGTTGGGATGCTGAACGTGCGCATGATATGCATTTGAAGAACTATATTTATTTTGCGATGGCGTTTTCTTTTGGTGTGGAATTGCTGAATATGCGTCTTCGCAAACCCGGAAAAGTAGTGGATCTGAATGAACCGGATATGGAAAGTGAGAAATAATTTACAGTCCAAAACAAACCGTCAAATCCTTAAGTTTGCCTTATGAAAATTGCATGGTATAAGAGCATTGTATCTTTTGTGGCGATGCTGGTTTTATTTGCGTGCAAGCAAAAACCAGAGCCTGCTGCCAATAATGACAACAATGAAATTTTTTCGCAAAACCCTGCTTTAAAAACTATTACAGATAAGGTCAATGACCACCCAAACAACGCAGGATTATATTACCAAAGAGGGAATATTTTGCATAGCATGAAGCAAGACTCTTTGGCGCTTAAAGATTTTAATAAAGCAGTAACGCTGGATTCCACACGTTCTGAATATTACAGTGCGGTAGGTGATCTTCTGTTTGAACATAAAGATGTAAGCGGCTCGCTGAAATGGATAAAAAAAGCCATTGAACTTAATCCTGAAGATCCTAAAGCACGCTTGAAAATTGCCAAGCTGGATGTTTACCTGCGGGATTATCCGAATGCGTTTAAAGAAATCAATACGGTGTTGCGTCAGGATGCAATGATTCCAGAGGCTTATTTTCTGAAAGGAATGATTTACAAAGACATCAAAGACAGTAGCAATAAAGCGTTATCCAGTTTCCTCACTGCGGTGCAGATAATGCCGGATTATAAAGACGCGCTTATGCAAATCGGTTTATTATACGATCAGCAAAATGATTCACTCGCGTTGAAGTATTATGAAAACGCGTTTCGCTCAGATACAGGTGACGTATCTCCACTTTATGCGAAAGGGATGTATTATCAGGCAAGAAAGCGTATGGAAGAAGCCAAGAATGAGTATAAAAAATGTATCACTCATGACCGCAATTTTGCGGATGCTTATTTCAGCACGGGGTTTATTTTAATGCAAGAAGATTCTTTTGAAAAAGCACGTCGCCAGTTTGATCTTGTTACGAAAATATCTCCTAATGATGCCGGCGCCTACTACAACAGAGGTTTGTGCAGCGAACTGATGAATGATATTAAAAACGCGGAAGCCGACTATGAGCAGGCGCTTGTTTTTGATAAAGATTATAAAGAAGCGAAAGAAGGACTGAAACGTATAGGTGGCTGATTAAACCAAACATCAGGAAACAAAAAAATAATTTTTAAAAACAGGGTCAAATAAAAAAATCAACATTCAAAATCCCAAAAAAATCCAATGGCAATCATAGCACCTTCCATTCTTTCCGCTAATTTTCTCAATCTGGAGAAAGATATTGAAATGATCAACAACAGTGAGGCGGACTGGTTTCACCTGGATGTAATGGACGGCAGATTTGTTCCCAACATCAGCTTTGGTCTTCCCGTGATAGCGGCTATGAAAAAAGCGGCCAAAAAAACCTTTGATGTACACCTGATGATTGTGGAACCCGAAAAATATTTTGAAGATTTCGCTAAAGCCGGCGCCGATTATCTCAGCATTCACATAGAAGCAAGCACCCATTTACACCGCTCACTACAAGCGATCAAAGCGCTGGGTATGAAAGCAGGAGTTGCCCTTAACCCTCACACGCCGGTGCAGTTGCTGGAAGACGTGATCAACGATATCGATTTAGTGCTTATCATGAGTGTGAATCCCGGTTTTGGCGGACAGAAATTTATTCCTAAAACGCTGGACAGAATAAAAACGCTCAAAGAAATCATTCGCAAAAACAATGCGTCCACTTTAATAGAAATAGATGGAGGTGTAACACTTGAAAACGCCGCTATGATTATAGAAGCTGGCACGGATGTGCTTGTGGCGGGCAATACTGTTTTTTCTTCACCCGATCCGGTAGCTACCATTAAAAAACTGAAAGCAGCGGGAAAATAATTTCAGTATTCATTCGTTAAATTGTATGCTGTATATTGCTACATGCAAGAGAATGTATTGTAGGCGTTTCTTCATTGTCTGTATTAATATTTATACCGGTTTATGATTCAAAGAATAGTTTTTTGTCTTCTTATAAGTTGTCTGTCATTTTATGCAAATGCGCAAGACACTAAGCTATCAGGCAAAATAAAAGATGACAAAGACAAGCCCATCGAGTTGGTGACCATCGCCGTAGAAGGCACAGGCATCGGCACACTTTCCAAACCTGACGGAAGTTATGAACTCAGCGTTCCTGCTAATGAAAAACTTATTATAGTATTTGACAATGCCGGCTATTTCACAGAAAAAAAATCTGTAAAGCTCACTGCCAATGAAAACCGCACACTGGACATCATACTAAAGAAAAAAGAAAATACGCTGGATGAATTTGTAAAACATGATGACCATACTCAGCACGAAGCTGGCGCTCTTCAGATAGACGCGAAGAAAGCTGCACTACTTCCCAGCACCATCGGCGGTATAGAAGGCATTCTGAAAACATTTGTAGGCACTAACAATGAGCTTACTTCACAATACACGGTGCGTGGCGGCAATTACGATGAAAACCTTGTTTATGTAAATGATTTTGAAGTTTATCGCCCATTTCTTACACGCAGCGGACAGCAGGAAGGCTTGAGCTTTATTAACGCGGATCTGGTGTCGAATGTTTATTTTTCCGTTGGCGGTTTCCAATCCAAATACGGAGATAAGATGAGCAGTGTACTGGATGTAAATTATAAACGTCCTACACAATTTGGAGGAAGCGTAATGCTCAGTTTGCTGGGTGCTAGTATGCATCTGGAAGGCGCTACCCACAATAAAAAGCTTACTTATCTTATAGGCTTTCGCCAAAAAAGCAATCAGTATCTTTTGCAGGCACAGCCTACGAAAGGTGTTTACAATCCTTCGTTTTCTGATGTGCAAGCTAATGTAAACTACCAACCCAACGATAAATGGGAATTTGATTTATTAGCTAATTACGCGCGTAACCGTTTTACCTTTTATCCCGAAAAGTCAGTAAGCACCTTCGGATTAATCAATCAGGCGCTGCGCTTAGAAACTTTTTTTGACGGTGGTGAAATTGATCAGTTCGACTCTCGTTTTGGCGGCATTTCAGCCTCTTTCAAGCCCAATAAAAAATTAAAACTTAAAATCCTTGCTTCCGGTTTTCAAACCAACGAAAAGGAAACTTACGATATACATGGCGAGTATCTTCTGGGCGAAGTGGAAACCGACCTGGGTAAAGATAATTTCGGACAAACGAAAACCTATCTTGGCACTGGCGTCATTCACCAATATGCGCGCAACTATCTTAAAGTAAACGTAGGTACAGGTGCTTTTCGCGGCTTTTACGATGCAGGAAAACACTTTATCAGCTGGGGTTTAGATGCTACTTATCTTTCCATCAACGACCAGCTTCGCGAATGGGAACGCCGAGACTCGGCAGGTTATACGCAACCTTATTATCAGGATTCGCTGGTTTTAATGCGCAATTATCGCTCCATGGCAGATTTTTCCTATATGCGTTACAGCGGATTTCTGCAGGATAATTTTCGCTTCAATGATTCTTTAGACCTTACGGTTTCTGCGGGTCTTCGTTTTAATTACAACGAACTGAACGGAGAGTTTATATTAAGTCCTCGTGTGCAAATCGCCTACAGTCCTAAGTGGAAACGCAGCGTTATTTTCAAACTGGCAGCAGGTAAGTATGCACAGCCGCCTTTGTATAGGGAAATGCGGGATTTGGACGGCAATGTAAACATGAATTTGAAAGCGCAGAAAGCATGGCATTTTGTAGCCGGCGCGGATTATAACTTCAAGCTGTATAACCGCCCGTTTAAATTAACAGCGGAAGCCTATTATAAAAAGCTGACGGACCTGGTGCCTTATGAATATGATAATGTGCGCATCCGTTATTTCGGAAAGAACGATGCCGTAGGTTATGCATATGGCGGCGAGGTGCGGCTCTTCGGCGATCTTGTAAAAGACGCTACTTCATGGGTGAGCGTAGGCTTGCTGAAAACAGAAGAAGATGTGCTGGATGATAAAATCGTTTATAAAAACACATCAGGAATGGACAGTGCTACGGTTTATCCCGGCTATATTCCCCGCCCTACGGATCAGCGTTTTATGTTAGGGATGTATTTCGAAGACTATTTGCCCAGCAATAAAAATTTCAAGATGCATCTTAATTTCATGTATTCATCCGGACTGCCTTTCGGCCCGCCCGATAAGCAACGTTATGGCGATACGCTGCGCTTGCCGGCTTACAAACGTGTGGATATTGGCTTTGCGTATTTGTTGCTTGACGGCGCTAAGAAAAATCGTCCTTCCCATAGCTTTTTCCGGAACATGAAATCGGTGTGGCTTAGTGTTGAGGTATTTAATCTGTTAGGTATTCAAAATACACTTTCTTACACCTTCATTCAAGACCAAACAAGCGGACGGGAATATGCGGTACCGAACAGGCTAACTACCCGTTTGCTCAATCTGAAATTCGCGGTTGATTTTTAAAAATATTTGTCTCGAAACCTTTACTAGTAAGGAGTTTGACAGGAATGTCATTTTTTTTCTTCAAAATCTTTGGTGGCTATCAGGATATTTTTATCTTTGCGTCCCGTTCTGAAAAGAACAAGCGGTTGATTCCGTAGCTCAGTTGGTAGAGCAATACACTTTTAATGTATGGGCCCTGGGTTCGAGTCCCAGCGGGATCACTAAAAAATGCGTAGATAAATAATCTACGCATTTTTTATTGTTCGTCATTGTATTATACAAACAATTACAACTTTGCTAATCGCTTTTCAGTAGTTTAGATAGTCAGATACGCTTTCAAACCTTTATTAAATCTGCATCTTTAGCCGTAAAAAATAATACAAGAATTTTCACAGTACCGAAACTTTGAAAAACTAAGCCTTATAAGTCATCTCCTCAATATCATCCAAAATAGAAAGTATTTTCTGTTTGGCTTCGCTCGTAAGTCCGTTGATATTTTTGTCTAAATAATCGCGAAGATCATCGAGTTCATCTTCTGCTTTACCCAGCAGTTTATCCAGTTTACCTTTCCACTTATTCGCAGTATCACTTAATTGATCGCGTGTGTTTTCTCCGGAATCGGGAGCTAAAAGTAAGCCTGCCGTTACACCAAGTAGTATGCCTGTTAAAAACTTTGACATGATTGTTCTTATTTTATTGTTGAAGAATGATTTATTTTTTTCTGAATAAAAAGAAGATGAGCGCCAAAACAACTACAACCACTAAAATACCAACCCAAACGCCGGCTTTGAAAATACCTCCTATAATTTCACAACCACTAAGCGCCGAAGAAAGTAGAACGAGTAAGAAAATAATTGAAATTGGTCGAAGAAAATTTTTCTTTTGCATAAAGAAAAGCTGTTTATGCAAACCTTGTAAAATCATGCCATGAGAAAACAATAAAGCTTACTGCCAGCCGGCCATTTTTATTATCTCATTACAAAATGAATATTCCCTTTTGTCATTGGAAGCGACAACCACAAGTTTGTTGTTGCAAAATTGTTTTATCCAGGAATGGTATTGCGTTACGCCCGCTTCATCAAGATTGGTGCACGGCTCATCCAATAACAACAATGGTGTATCTGCAAAAATGGCTTGTGCAAGCTTGACCCGTTGTTTCATACCCGATGAAAAGTCACCGATCATTTTATCAGCAGATTTTTCCAAACCGGTTTCTGCAATTATTTCTTCAATAGAAAGCAGCGGCTTTTTGTGTGTAAAATGAAAATGAAAAAATTCGCGCAAGGTCATTTCTTCGATCAGTTCCAGCGCTGGTGCGCAAAAAGAAAGTTGATGAAAAAGTTTTGAATCTTCAACGATCTTTTCATGGTGCTGATGAATTATTTTTCCTTTGCTGGGTGGGAGCATACCGGCGAGCATACGCAAAAAAGTGCTTTTGCCACTTCCATTCTCCCCTATCACGGCATAGCGCTGCGGAGCAGAAAATGTGAAATTTACATTTCTTATAATCCAGTGACGATAGTATTTCTTACCTATCTGCTCAAGCGATATCTTCATTATGCCGACGGGTATAACCTTTCATAATGCCTCTGCCGGGCTCGCGGATGAAGGATAGAATTTCATCCCGCTCATCCGTAACGGGAATTTCGGTTTCAATAATACTCAGTGCTTTGGAAATATTAAATCCGCGAACAAAGAGAATACGGTAAATATCCAGTATATGATTGATTTTATCCAGTGAAAATCCTCTGCGTTTCAGCCCTATTGAATTTACACCGACGTACGACAATGGCTCCCGCGCGGCTTTTACAAAAGGTGGCACATCTTTCCTTACCAAAGAGCCGCCGGTTACAAAAGCGTAAGAGCCTATTCTTACAAATTGCTGAACGGCTGTAAGCCCGGCAAGCACTACATTATCGCCGATGGTTATATGTCCGGCGAGCGTAGTATTGTTGGAAAATATACAATTGTCGCCGATAATGCAATCATGCGCGATGTGAGAATAAGCCATGATCAGACAATTTTCTCCAATCTCAGTTTTGCCTTTGTCAAGCGTGCCTTTGTTGATGGTTACACATTCACGAATAGTAGTGCCGTTACCAATGATGGTAAGTGTTTCTTCTCCTTTATATTTTAGGTCTTGTGGAATGGCTGATATAACCGAGCTTGGAAATACACGGCAGTTTTTCCCTATCCGTGCACCTTCCATTATAGTTACATTAGATCCTATCCATGTTCCTTCTCCGATCTCAACATTTTTATGGATCGTAGTAAAAGGATCTATGCGCACATTGGCAGCAATTTTGGTCTCGGGATGTATGTAGGTAAGAGGGTGAATCATTGTTTGTCTTTTCTTACAATTTGTGCTACCAACTCTGCTTCGGTAGCCAGTTTATTGCCCACATACGCCTGACCTTTCATTTCACATATACCCCGGCGGATAGGATTCATCAATTCCAATTTCAAAATAAGGGTGTCACCCGGTATTACTTTATGCTTAAACCGTGCTTTGTCTATTTTGATAAAATACGTATCATAATTTTCAGGATCGCTGTAATTATTGAGCGCCAGGATACCGCCGGCCTGCGCCAAAGCTTCTATTTGCAAAACGCCCGGCATTACAGGATTTCCAGGGAAATGTCCTTGAAAGAAATGCTCATTAAAAGTTACATTTTTAATACCGACCACATGATCATCCGACAATTCAATGATCTTGTCTACCAGAAGGAACGGGTATTTATGCGGTAATGATTTTTCTATATGGTTGATATCATATACCGCAGGCTGATTAGGATCGTATTGCGGAATGTCGGCAAGGTGTTTATTCTTTTTGATATATTGTTTTATCTTTTTGGCAAACTCTACATTGGTCGCATGACCCGGCCGGCTGGCAAAAATATGCGCATTGATCGGATGCCCCACCAATGCCAAATCGCCAACTACATCCAGCAGTTTGTGCCTTGCCGGTTCGTTGGTATAATGGAGCTGAATGTTATTGAGAATTCCTTCTTGTTTTACTTCTATTTTTTGCTTTTTGAAAACTTTTGCCAAGCGTTCCAGCTCTTCATTGCTCACCACTTTGTCCACTACTACGATGGCGTTACTGATGTCTCCACCTTTTATAAGATCATTGTCCAGCAAATATTCCAATTCATGAAGAAAACAGAAGGTGCGGCAAGGGGCAATTTCTTTTTTAAATTCGGAAATATGTTTCAGCGCGGCGTGCTGTGTACCTAAAACCGGCGAGTTAAAATCAATCATAGTAGTGATCTGGTACTCGGTAGAAGGAACGGCCAGCATATCCACATTTTTTACAGGATCGTAATAATGAATATTCTGATCTATGGTATAAACAATGCGACGGGCTTCCTGCTCTTCCACTCCCGCTTTTTCTATCGCTTCTATAATATCTTTGGAACTTCCATCCATGATAGGCACTTCGGGTCCGTCCAGCTCTATCAGCACATTATCTATGCCCATGCCAACCAAGGCGGCTAAGGTGTGTTCGATGGTGCTTACGCGTGCGCCATTGTGTTCAATGGTCGTGCCGCGCGATGTATCCACTACATAATCCGCATCCGCCTTTACAATAGGCTGATCGGGCAAATCAATTCTTTGAAATTTGATACCGAAGCCTGGGTTAGCAGGTTTCATGGTCATATTTACCGCCTGCCCTGTATGCAACCCTACTCCGGAGAGGGTAAAATGGCTTTTTAGCGTATGTTGATTTGTAGGTGCTATCTGTTTCTGCAACTTCATTTTTTTTACACGAGTATCAGGCGTCATTCACTTATTTGCTTACCGATATGTTTTGAGACAACATAGCTGTAAGTTGTTCTATCATTTCTTCCAATTTAATGACGCGCTGGTTAAGGTCGGGCAAATTTCTGAAAATTGCCTGACTTTTCAGAGAACTTTTATAATCAAATGCCGGAGAGCCGTTTAATGCTGCATTATTTTCTGTTACAGACTTGGATAATCCGCTTTGCGCATTGATGCGTGTACCGTCTGCAATATGAATATGCCCCACAATACCTACCTGCCCACCGATAATGCAGTTTTTACCGATTTTCGTACTGCCGGAAACGCCTGTTTGCGCGGCTATCACGGTATTCTCTCCTATTTCTACATTATGGGCTATTTGGATGAGGTTATCCAATTTCACCCCTTTTCTGATGTAGGTAGATCCCATGGTGGCTCTGTCGATAGTGGTATTGGCGCCAATTTCCACCTTATCTTCTATAATCACATTTCCAATTTGCGGTATTTTTTTATAGCTGCCGTCTTTCAAAGGTGCGAAACCAAAACCATCACCGCCCACTATTGTGCCCGAATGCACCACTACCGAATTTCCCAAAACACAATCGTGATAAATTTTCACTCCGGCAAATAACACTGTATCTTCTCCTATTGTAACATTGTCACCGATATAGCAACCGGGAAAAATTTTCACATTATCTTGTATCACTACATTTTCGCCCACATAAGCCAAAGCTCCTATATAAACATCTTTACCGATCTTAGCGGAGGCAGCTACAAACGAAGGCTGTTCTATACCATTTTTACTGGTTCGGGAAATGATTTCGTTATATTTTTCCAATAGCGAAGCAAAGCTCATATAAGCATCCTTCACTCTTATAAGCGTCGCATTCACAGGCGCATTTAATTGCAAGGTGTCATTTACTATAATGACGGAAGCTCTGCTGGAATAGAGATATTCTTCATATTTCGGATTGGCTACGAAACTCAGCGAGCCGTCTGTAGCTTCTTCTATTTTTGATACTTTGCTGACCACTGCCTGGGGGTCGCCATCTATTCTGCCTTGTACGATCGTAGCTATTTGTGCCGCGGTGAATTGCATGAAAATAACTGATATTAAATTGTTTGCCTATTACTTTTTTAGTAACACAAAACAACGTGTTTTATTGTTTATAAAATATTATAATCCGGCAAGGTAAAACAAATATAATTTTTATGTACCGGACGAGCAAGCGCCTGAGTAACGAGTGCATTATCCACCTCCGAAATATCTTTGACTCTTCCATTTTTCAATGCGATGGCGATACGTTCATCATCAATATTATACGTGCTTGTAGCCGTCTTACCTCTAAAGACGAAATAAGAAAGCTCTTCCTTTGATAATTCAGGATATGCTTTTGCGAAAATGTGCATTTTCTCTTCAAAAATGTCATCCAACGAATCTGAACTAAGTACCGTTTTATAAAGCCGGCGGGAAACCATCATTTTGCATAAGGCGGCTAACACTTTATCATCATGAGCCTGCCATACTTTCACAGCGGTAAGAATATCGGCATCATCCAGAGAAGCGTAAAGCGTAAGATGCAACGGATCTTTTATAAAATCTTCCCGGTTCAGATCATTATATAAAAAATGTCGAAGCGCCGGAGCGCCGAATAATTCTTTTCCATTTTGCGCCAGGTATTTTGCCCGCTTCAGAATATGCACCAGCAGCATTTCTGCGCCCAATACGGTTTTATGCAGGTAAACCTGCCAGTACATTAACCTCCTGGCTATGATAAATTTCTCCACCGAATGCACGCCTTTTTCTTCCACCATCAATTCATCATTTACTACAGTAAGCATTTGCAAAATACGGTCGTAGCTGATGATGCCTTCTGATACGCCGCTGTAAAAACTATCGCGGTTGAGATAATCCATGCGGTCCACATCCAGTTGGCTGGAGACTAACTGATGCAAATATTTTTGGGGGTATTCCTGATCGAAGATCTGAATGGCTTCAGTAAGTGAATGTTGCATTTCCTCGTTCAGCTTTTTCATTATCATCATTGAGATCATTTCATGAGAAATACCTTCTACCAATGAATGCTCCAGCGCATGCGAGAAAGGCCCGTGACCGATGTCGTGCAGTAATATTGCCAAACGTGCTGCTACGCAATCCTGTAGTGTGAGAGAAATGTTTTTTTGGCGCAATACATCCAACGCTTTTCCCATAAGATGGCAAGCGCCCAGCGAATGATGAAAACGCGTATGTACAGCGCCGGGATAAACCAAATGCGCCATTCCCATTTGCCGGATATTGCGCAAACGCTGAAACCATGGATGTTCTATAATCTGGTACAGTTCGGGTTCGGGAAAATGTAAGAAGCCATAAACCGGGTCGTTGATGATCTTGCCCTTTATTGTCATTCACAGCAAATCTCAAATTCCAAATTTCAAATTCCAAATTCAGACATGAAGAAACTTAAAAAAATATCCGGCAACGTAGGCCCACAATCAGAGAAATGTAGATAACTTTCCTAAACTATAAATAGCTGTATTATGCAAAACTTCGCATCTGTGAAATTGCCGTTTTATGCCAAGCTTGCGTTGGTATTGATGAGCCTGGCGCTTATTTTATTTTTTTTGCGTGAAGGGGCAACGATCATCATACCGCTGGTTTTTTCCATTTTACTGTCGCTTTTGCTCCTGCCACTGGCACAATGGCTGCAGCGAAAAGGCTTAAATAAGCCATTGGCTGCAATTATTCCGCTTATATTATTTGTAGGCGTGCTGGTTTTGTTATTTTTCTTTTTAGGAAAACAAATTGCCGATTTCTCTCAAGACTTTCCTTTACTGAGCCAGAAACTTACTATATGGGCATGGCATACCGAAAAATGGATCGAGCAACAATTTCACATAGCGCCTACGCAACAGATGAACTACATTACCAATGCCAGCAACGACCTTGCAAAAATGGCTACCAATATTGTACAACACATCGTGATGACAACGGGAGGTTTATTAATATGGACTATTTTCGTTTTCATCTTTACCTTTTTCATGCTTACACACCGCTCGCTCATCAAGCGCTTTTTGCTGATGGTGTTTAAAGAAAATTATCATGACGGTGTTAATGAAGTGCTGGATGAGACCCGGTGGCTGGTAAACGGTTACATATTGGGGTTACTGATAGAAATGGTGATCGTAGCTTTTTTATCAAGTATGGCTTTTCTCATCTTCGGTATCAAATACGCGATTATGCTGGGCATTATATGTGGGCTGCTGAATGTGATACCCTACATTGGCATTTATACAGCGATGGCCATTGGCAGCATTATTACTCTGACCAATAATACGCCCATTCATGCTTTGTATCTTATCATTATTTCCATTATTATTCATTTTATAGATGCCAATATTATTTTACCACGCATCGTTGGCGGCAGAGTAAAAATGAATCCTTTGATTACTATTATAGCCGTGATATGCGGCTCCATGCTTTGGGGTATAGCCGGTATGTTTTTATTTATTCCCATCGCTGCTATTTTAAAAATTATCTTCAGTAAAATACCAGGCATGGAAGCATGGGCTTTATTGATGGGCGCAGATGAAAATGAAAAAAAGGCGATTCTTAAGAAATAGTGTTGCCAGCGAATTGTCATTTTTTTGTTAGTTATTCTGCAACCATTGAAAGACACATCAATATTTTCTAATATTGGACTCTGATCAAATCTCCCAAACTTATAAAAATAAAGTCCTGTCATTATTATCAGAATGTAATTTTTTATGCTGAAGAAGATATTCAAGCGGCTCACTATATGCCTTATGGTTTTATTGTGTTTTTATAATGTACGAGCGTCGCATTTGTTCGGAGCGGATTTTTATTACGTACACGTAAATGGCAATACATACAACATTGTACTGGATGTATATGGAGACTGCTCTGGCTCGGCATTTCCAAGCTTAAGCACTTCGTCGCCCATAGTCCAGATTTTTGACGGCAGCAATCTTTTTCAGCAAATGAACCTGACGCTTTCAGGCGCTCCGGTAGAAGTAACGCCCGTTTGTCCTGCAGAAGCAAACAATACTACTTGCAACGGAGGAACAATTCCGGGCATCAAAAAATTTTCATATACAGGTACAGTAACTTTAAGCGGCACATCTGCCAACTGGCTTTTCCGGTTTACAGGTGATTTTGGCAATAATACGCTTGCAGGAAGAAGCAACAGCCTGACCAATATTATAATACCAGGCGGTCCCAATGGCGGCAGTGTAATGAACCTGGAGGCGACTTTGGATAATACCGCTGCTCCTAATTCTTCTGTAAATTACACAACTATTCCTACGCCGTTCTTTTGCATAAACATTCCTACTCAATACAATCCCGGCGCGGTAGATCCTGACAACGACAACTTATCTGTCAATCTTGTACCAGGCATACAGGGAAACGGAACAGTTGCTTATATTTCACCCTATACAGCCACTCAACCTTTGGCCGTTTCTCCGGGAAGTTTCTCTTTTAATAATGCTACCGGTCAGTTGGCATTTACTCCCAACCTGCTGCAAAAGAGCCTCGTGGTTTATAAAGTAAATGAATACAGGAACAATGTGCTGGTAGGAAGCAGTATGCGCGAAATGACCTTTGTGGTGCTTAATAATTGCAACAACAATGCGCCTGTTCCGGGAGCTATAACCAATCTCGCGAATGCTACGCAAACAGCACCCACCGTAGCACAGGTTTGCAGCGGCGCCACAGGCAATATTACATTTAGCGTTACCGGCTCTGACCCCGATGGTAATAATATTACGATGACTTACGCTGGTTTACCTTCCGGCGCTACGGCAAATGTTTCAGGAAACGGTTCTGCCAACCCACAATTTTCTTTTAGCTGGAATGCTTCTGCTGCCACACAAGGTAGTTATACGTTTTACCTTACACTGAAAGATGACGGTTGTCCGCTCGCCAGCACTCAAACTTATGCTTACACCATAGTAGTTGTTCCCTTTACTGCCGCCTTAAATATGGGAGCTATTTCGGGCTGTCTTGGGCAAAATAATGGCATGGCGTGGGTACATCCACAGGGGAATGCGAGCTTTAACTATATATGGCGGGACGCAGCCAATCAGATTTTACAACAGACCAATAATGATATAAATGGCGATACGTTACAATCTTTACCGCCGGGCACTTATTCTATTTATATGCAAAATCAATTTGGGTGTGATACTACCTTGCAGATTACAGTGCCCAATGCTAATTATAATACAGATTTTCAGCCGCCCGCAGCTATCTGCCTCAATGCTCCGGCAATGTTTCAGAATACTTCTACCAACACATTCAATAGCTGGGAATGGAATTTTGGAGACGGAAATGTTTCGCAGGTTGCCAATCCTTCCCATACTTATACGCAGGCGGGAGTGTTTAAAGTAAGTCTTACAGGACATACTCCCAACGGCTGCACAGATTCAATCAGTAAAAACATACAGGTGGAAGAAGTGATCGTGGCAACACAAATGGATGATGACACGATTTGCGAAGGTCAGCTAACTACATTATACGCATCAGGTGCAGCCAATTATGCGTGGTCGCCCACTACTTCATTATCCTGTCCCACTTGTGCCCAAACATTTGCATACCCTGATACTACTACCACTTACACGGTAAAAGGCACTTCAACTTCCGGCTGTGAAGGAGAAAACAAAATAACAGTAAATATCCTCACCACCGGTCTGGACGCTTCGCCCAACGATACCGGTATATGTCCGCACGATAGTTTGCAGTTGCATGTTACCGGTTTTGATTCCACGATAAGATGGTATCCTTCAGAAGGCTTGTCCGATACATCGGCAAATCCCTGGGTGCGACCATCTGGCAACTTATATTATACAGTGGTAGCCGATTATAAAAACGGATGTCATGATACCGAAACTGTTCACATCCGTTATGTATCGGATGCCGTAATCGACCTTATTGATAAGACAACCATCTACCCAGGTGAATCTTACCAAATGAACCCTCATGGCAATTGCCTGTATTTTCATTGGTTTCCACCATTAGGACTTACGGCTACCAACATAGCAGACCCTATTGCACAACCGCCTGTAAACACCCGCTATTTTGTTACCGGCACTACGGAATGGGGCTGTGAGGTATTGGATTCCATTGATGTGTATGTTGCTGAAGAATCGTTATTGGATGTTCCTAACGCGTTTACACCCGGAAGCACTGATCCTAATAATATTCTGAAGCTCATCAGGAGAGGCGATGCGAGACTCAAATCGTTTACCATCTTCAACCGTTGGGGCAATCAACTATTTGAAACAAAAGACATCAATGAAGGATGGGACGGGCGCTATAAAGGAACACCGCAACCTATGGGTGTTTATATATATATCATTGAAGCGGAGTATAATACCGGCAAGAGTTTTTATAAGCAGGGAAACATTACACTTGTGCGATAGAAGAATTCTACGAATTACTTCTTTTTTCTAACACTACCTTATCTGTTTTCATTTCTAAAATCCATTATATTGCAATGCTGCATTGGGGGTTTAAGCAATTATGAATCATTACGACTGGCTTATTGAAAAGATAGACGCATTTACACGAAAGTATTATGCCAATCAATTAGTACGTGGCAGCCTTATCGTTATCATTTGCCTATTGTTTTATGTGCTTATAGTTTTCATAAGCGAATATTTTTTGTACTTGCCGGTATGGATACGCGTAGGCGTTGTGAGTTTTTTTATAATAGCGGGTTTCTTCGCGCTCGTCCGCTGGATCGCATTACCACTTTTCAAAATGATCAGGCTTGGCAATGTAATTTCTCATGAAGAAGCCGCTAAGATGATTGGTAAACATTTCCCAGAAATCAGTGATAAACTCTTAAATATTCTGCAATTAAAAAAGCAAAACGAAACCAATGGAAGCAGAGAACTTATAGCGGCAAGTATTGACCAGAAGGCAAGTCAGCTTTCCATTATCCCTATTACCAAAGCTGTCGATTTCAAAAAAAACAAAAAGCTTATTCCTTTTTTACTACCCTTATTAATCATTGGCATAAGCATTCTTTTATTTTATCCCAGCATTTTTACAGATGCTTCTGAGCGCTTACTGCAACCTACAAAAAAATTCTCCAAACCCGCTCCTTTCAAATTTATCATCACATCGCTGCCAATGCAGGTGGTAAGAAACGGCGACTATATGCTGAAAGTAAAAACCACAGGCACATCGCTGCCGGCAGGCATGGCAGTTGCGATAAATAATGATGAAATATCCATGCAGGCAGTTGCAAAAGACGAATTTCAGTACACCTTTAAAAATGTAACGGAGCCTGTTCACTTTCAGCTGAAGGCAGCGGGATTTTTTTCTGAAAACTTTACATTGAAAGTAGTGCAGAAACCCATTTTAAAAGCTGTGAAATTGCAATTGGATTATCCGGATTATACAGGCAGAAAAGATGAGCTTCGCGAAAGCCTTGGAGACCTTACACTTCCTGCAGGCACCACAGTGCGGTGGGTTTTCATGGCAGACCATACAGATAAAGCAACTATACGTTTCGGAAACGGAAAAGAAAATCCATTATTGCAGAATGCAAAAACATTTGCCTACTCCACTCGTTTTTTTAATGATACTGCTTATACCGTAGAGCTTAGCAATAAAACTTCTTTCACTAAAGAGAATTACAGTTATAATGTACAAATTATTCCGGATCAGTATCCTGTTATTCAATTGCAGGAACACCGGGATACAATATCCGGAAAACAAATTCTGCTTACAGGAACGGCAGGCGATGATTACGGTATTTCCCGCGTGCTGTTTCATTACCAGTTAAGTACGGATAAAAATCAATTAATCACATCTAAAAGCATTTCTTTGCCGACATCCGGAGGTGCGCTTTCTCCTTTCCAATATTATTTTGACATAGAAGCCTTACAACTGCAAGCGGGACAAAAAATCACTTATTATATTGAAGCCTGGGATAATGACGGCGTGCATGGCAGCAAAGCCACCCGGAGCGAAATGATGAGTTACCAAATGTTTAGCCCCAAACAATTAGACAGCGCCATTCATGCAAATTCCGATCACATCAATTCAGGACTGAGCAACAGCTCACAGCAAACCAAAGAACTGCAAAACGACCTGAAGGATATGCAAAGCAAGATGCTGCAAAGCGATAAAATGGACTGGGAACAGCAACAATCTTTGCAAGAACTTTTAAAAAAACAACAGGAACTCAAACAAAATCTTGAAAACACAAAAAAGCGTTTTGAAGAACAGATACAACAGAGTAAACAAAAAGAATACAGTGAAGATGTAAAGGAAAAACAGGACGAGCTGCAAAAGCAAATGGATAATGTACTGAATAAAGAATTGCAGGATATGATGAAAAAGCTGGAAGAGATGATGGCGAAAATGAATAAAGACAATGCTTTCCAGCAAATGAAACAAATGGAGCAGGAAAACAAGCTCTTTAATATGGATCTCGAGCGGATGAAAGAGCTGATGAAAAAATTGGAGATGCAGATGCGTATGGAAGATCTTGCCAATAAAGCAGAAAAACTTGCCGGAAAACAATTGGACCTTAAAAACGAAACCGACCAGGAAAAGAAAACTAATGACGCGCTGAGCAAAGACCAAAACGACCTGAAGAAAGAATTGGATGAGTTGATGAAGAAAGACTTAAACGAAATGAAGGAGTTGAACAAGGAAATGCAGCAAAAACAAGAGCTGGGCGATATGCAAAAATCGGGTTCGGATGCGCAACAGAATATGCAGCAGAGTGAACAGCAACTCAATCAGAATAATTCTTCCCAATCCAGTCAGCAACAGCAAAAAGCGGCGCAGAATCTGCAACAAATGGCGCAATCACTAAAATCTGCAGCAGGAGGCATGGGTATGCAACAAATAGAGATCGACATCAAAGCTGTGCGGCAAGTGCTTACCAATCTCATGCGGCTTTCATTCGATCAGGAAAATTTAATGAACGATGTAAAAATAACATCGCCTACCACACAAGGCTATTTAAAAAATCAGGAGGAACAAAACAGATTGCACAGCAATTCTTATATGATACGCGATAGCTTATTTGCCCTAAGCAAGCGACTTTTCAAGCTCGCGCCCACCATCAATAAAGAAACTACAGAGCTTGAAAACAATATGCAATTATCGTTAGATGCTATAGAAAACAGACGTATCAGCGAAGCCATCACCCGCCAGCAATATGTAATGATGCGCACCAATAATCTCTCGCTGATGTTGAATGAAACCTTAAGCAACCTGATGCAAATGCAAGCCCAGATGATGAAAGAAGGAGAGAAACAGGGAAGCTGTGAAAAGCCCGGCGGCAAAAAACCTAAACCCGGCATGGGACAACAGATGAGCGACATCATCACCCAGCAGGAAAAACTGGGCGATGCCATGCAGCAGATGAAAAACGCTCAGGAAAAAAGGCAGGGGCAACAAGGGGAAAAACCAGGATCACAACCACAACAAGGACAAGGTGGTGAAGGGGATAATGGCAATGCGGAACAACTGGCAAGAATGGCCGCACAGCAATCAGCGCTTCGCAGACAGTTGCAGGAATTGCAAAGCCTCATGAACAGTAAAGGGATGAATAATGCAAAAGAGCTGAAGGATATACAGGACAAAATGGACAAGAATGAAACTGACCTCGTAAACAGAAGAATGAGCAATGACTTGATCCTGCGCCAAAAGGAAATACTCACACGCTTGCTGCAAACCGAAAAAGCGATGCGGGAACAGGAGCAGGATGATAAACGCTCCTCAAAAAACCCAGAAAACGTTGTACGCAGCATACCGCCGGAGCTGCAGCAATATCTTAAAAATCCACAACAGCTTTTAGATTATTATAAAACAGCCCCGCCCCAGCTCAAACCTTACTACCGTGAAATGGTAAACACTTATTTCAAATTGATTGGCAATAACAGCAGCAACTAACAAATTATCCACATTGGTAATTTGTAGCTGATTAAATCTCATTATCCTTGAAAGGCTTTCAGGCAGAGATTTTACAATCTTTTTACTAACCTGGAACCATTTTTTATCCGTCTTTTTATAAGAAAGTTCTCTGATAATTTTTTACAGGAACACATTGTTTTTAAAAAAATAATTAATTAATTTTCGTAATAATTATTTTTCATTCATCATCTCAAAAAACAAAAGCCTTATGATTTTTAGACGCACCTACAGGTATCAATCGTCAATGTCCATGGACGACATCAGGAAAAAGCTTATTGGGAAACACATTCAAACACATCATTTAGACTTTGAGATTTCTGAAAAAAACGGCATGTTGCGCATCATTCCTCACGCCGAAACAGAAGCAGGTGTAAAAACATTACCTATAACACACGTAGACATTAATGGAAAAGGCAGCAATACCGGCTTGAAAATCAGTTCTAAAATGCGCCGTATTGATGCGGGCGGACCTTATTTAATTACCATATTCTGTCTCTTTTTATTGATCGCAGCTATTATGTTCTTTGTATTTGGCACAGCAGAACACAAACTCTACGCTTATATTTTAGGCGGTGCCGGTGCATTGGTGTTCATTTTATTTTGGTTTAAAATGGAAGCCGGCTATTTTGATTATGTGCGGAAGATCAGAGATTATATAAAGAAAGAAACATCGGCTAAATAGTACACCACTCAAACCCTATTTTTTCATTTTACCAAATTTCTCTTCCAGGGTTTCTCTACGAAATTCAAAGATTTCTTTTAGTCTTTTTTTAATAAACAAGCTATTGACGGCATTGCCTAAATAACCGTACGGCGGCTTGTAGGTAACTGTATCGCTCATCAACACATAATCTTTATACTGCGTAAGTTTATGCAGGTGATGCCAGAGTTTATACGGACCGGCACGTTGCTCATCTACGAAATATTCCTGCTCTTTTAAGTGTTTGATTTCTGTAAGCCAAATCGTTTTTATGCCGAACAATGGCTTTACCGTATAACTGATGATAAGCCCAGGATGTATTTTCTCCGGCAAATCGCGGGAAGTAATTTCTAAACCCAAATCCGGCGGCGTAATGAGTGGCAGGTTGCGTGGGTTGGCCATAAAATTCCACACTGCATCCACAGGTTGCGGCAACTTCTGCTCAAAAAACAGATGATAGATAGACATCTTATTAATCTTAAATTTTTGAACAGGGAAGTTAAGTTTTATTAGCGAAAGCACAGGCCGATCAAATTTATGATACGTTTTGTCGCAGAAAAGCAAAACTTATTTTTGCAGATTTTTCATACTGCATAAATTATTTCAGTGCATCTGAAGCGTTTTTCCAAAATTTGAAAATTCATTTCCTTTTTTTGAAAATGACAATTGTATGACACGGTTATTTTTGTCATTAAATTGTAAAAAATGAACGAGAAGAAATTTGTAGCGGTCAATTATATTAATTGCACACCGGAGTACGCAGAGCGCTTTGAAGAATTGTTTGGCAGCCGTGCTAAAGCTATTGACCTGATGCCGGGTTTTGTAAATATGCATGTGTTGAAACCTCAAAGAGAAGGGGATTCTTACCTGATTGTGAGTTACTGGGATTCTGAAGAAGCATTCAAAGACTGGACAAAATCTCCCGCGTTTTTGGAAGGACATAAAAGAGGTTTTGCAGATATAGCCAAAGCCAAAGAGGAAGGAAAAGTGGCGCCTATGACAAGTGATTTTAAAACTTATCAGATAATAGCGAACTAATGAAAGTCTTATCTATCAATAAGAACAACAAAGTAGTGAAGTGGACGAAGAAGTTGGGCTTCTGGGGATTTTTGTTTTTCCTGGGAAAAGGTCTGGTTTGGCTGGCACTGGGTTATTTCATTGTAAAATAATCTTACTTCCTCTCAATATTATTGTTGTATCTTGTCGGTTATGCTACCAGCTTGGCAAAAAGGCATTGTTACAAAAATCACACAGGCAACTCCGAATACGAGGCGTTATTGGATTAAGCTGCCTGAAACCAATTCATTTGATTTCAAACCCGGACAGTTTGTAACCTTAGACCTGCCCATACACGAACAGAAGAACAAACGCTGGCGCAGCTACAGCATTGCCTCCATGCCTGACGGCTCCAATGTAATAGAACTCGTAATCGTATTTGTGGAAGGGGGTGCCGGAACTAAATATTTTTTTGAAGAAGTAAAAGAAGGGACTGAACTTATTGTTCGTGGTCCACAAGGAGTTTTCACTTTGCCGGAAGTGTTGGATAAAGATCTTTTTATGATTTGCACCGGTACCGGTATTGCGCCTTTCCGTGGCATGATGCACTATGTTCATCATCATAAACTGTCGCACCGCAAGTTGTATCTTATTTTCGGTACGCGTACTAAAGAAGACTTGCTTTATTATGATGAGATGAAAGCATTGGAAAATGAGTTGAAGACTTTTTCTTACATCCCCACACTCTCACGTGAAGCATGGGATGGAAAGCAGGGCTACGTTCATGGAGTTTATGAGGAGTTATGTAAAGAACTACAACCTGCCAGTTTCATGCTTTGCGGCTGGCGCAATATGATAGATGAAGCCAAGCACAGACTTGCTGAAATGGGCTATGATAAAAAGGATATTCATCTGGAGCTTTATGGCTAAGCAAAAGATCAGGAAACTCAAAAGCCGCTTTACAAAGCGGCTTTTGAATTGATAAGATTTCATCTTTATTTCTATTTCATCCCCGTGCTTCCCTGTAGTTTCATAGTACTCTTATTCATATCATGAATGATATTGACCGTTTCAGAAATGTAAATATCTTTCTTGATGTTCTTTAACCAGTCATTATTACGTGCTACAGAAGAACTGTCCATATTGATCTTGGCCATATCTTCCTTAGGATTTACGATGGTGAGCGGTGACGCTTTCTTTTCAAGTTCTTCCATTTTTTTGGAGATAGCGGAGGCGTCGTCCAACTCTTTTCTATATTTCTTTTCGTTCAGCTGATAATAATGATCGTTTTCCTTTGATTTCAAAAGCTGCGCGTTAGATTGAATAAGGCTGAATGTTCCGCTGTTCTTTACTCTTGCCAAACTTAATGCGGAAAGCTGCGGGACATTTACGGGATTAGGCGCTGTTTTATAACTGACCGCAGGGATCTCATCCCATTTCAAAGCAGATTTATCTCTTCGTTCGCCCATATCTATATCCTGATAAGGATCTGGCAAGACAATGTCCGGAGTTACGCCTTTAAGTTGTGTAGAACCACCGTTCACTCTGTAAAATTTCTGAATCGTAATTTTTAAAGACCCCATGCCATCTTCGCCAAATAAAGCTTCTTTTTGATTGCTGCTAAGATCATTACTATAACGGAGCATATCATCTAAAGAAACTATATGCTGTACAGTACCTTTTCCAAAGCTCGTAGAACCTACAATAACGGCGCGTTTGTAATCCTGCATTGCCGCAGCCATAATCTCAGACGCGGACGCACTTCCCTGGTTGATCATGATTGCTAATGGACCATCATATAAAGTTCCTTTGTTCCGGTCATAAAGTTTTTCTGGAGAACCTGCATTGGTTTTTACCTGTACAATCGGGCCTTCGTCAATAAATAATCCGGCCATATCCACTACATCCTGCAAAGAGCCGCCACCATTGTTTCTCAGGTCGAGGATGATGCCGTCAACACCGGCATTTTTTAGTTTCTGCACTTCAAGTGCTACATCTTCGGCGCATTTGCGACCATTTATATGATTGAAGTCTGCATAAAATTCCGGCAGATAAATGTAACCAGTTTTTACACCTTTATCTTCTATAACCGCTGACTTTGCAAAGATTTCTTCCCGTAAAACCTCACCTCTTTCAATGGGTATTACACGTACTGAGCCATCCACTTTTTTCACAGTCAGTTTCACGATAGTTCCTTTCGGACCACGTATCATCTTCACTACATCATCCAGGTCCCTTCCTTCCACATCCACCGGAGTTTCATTTCCCTGAGCCACTTTCAGAATAAGGTCGTTTACTTTCAGTTCTCCCTGTTTCCAGCAAGGGCTTCCGGGTATGATCATGACTACTTTTATTGTGCCATCTTCGGGTGACAGCTGTGCGCCTATACCAAAGAAGCTGCCGCTCATGCTTTCATCAAATTTTGCTTTGTCTTCGGGAGGGAGAAAATCCGTGTGCGGGTCTTCAGAATTGGTAATGGCATTTACATAAATCGCAAAACGCTCGCCTTCATCCAGTTTCTTTAAGCGTTTAAAGAAATAATCTTGCCCTTTCATTACGGCAGTTCTCGCCTCCGTTTCCAAAGCGGCGTCTGTTTTGGGTTTTTCCTTATTGTCTTTATTCGACTCTTGTCCTTTTTTAAGATCAACGTATTTGGAAAGGGTCTGATATTTAAGATATTTTTCCCAGCGCTGTTTGAGTGCGGCATCATCCGCTGCATAGTCCAAGTCATCACCATCCAATAATACCGAATCATTTTCATTAAACTTAAAAGACTTGCCCAGGATATCTTTATAATAAGTTTCAGCGTTGTTTATTCTCTTTTGAAAAATGGAATCCAGTACATTAAAAAATTCCACAGAGCCTTCATTCACTTCGTCGTCTATCTGATATTTATAACGGGAAAGCTGACTAACATCCTGCTGTGTAAAAAAGTTTTTTCTATAATCAAAGCTGGAAAGTGTTTTATTAAAAACAGCAACGGAAAATGAATCATCTATTTTTCGTGGGTTGAAATGACCACGGTTAATGGTATTCATCACAGTCTTAAGGGTCACAATTTTTTTGTCCTGCTCGGTCTTGTCAAACGCTCCGTATCTGAATGAGAAAAAAGCTGCCAGTACGCCTACGATCAACAAAGGTATCAGGATCTTGTTCTTCATGAATGCTAACATATCGTATATTAAGTTATTATCAAAAATAGGTTGTTTGCTGTTAAATAAACGCTAATCAGGTGTTAGGTTTGGGGTGATTTTACATGTGAATAAAATGGTAATTTGCAAGTTCTTATTTTTATAAAATGAATGAAGTCTTTTATAAAGATTTGGGCGTAGTGGAATATGGGAAAGCCTGGCAGATGCAAGAGCAATTATTGCAGGGAAATCTATTGCTGAAAGCGGAAGCATACCAACATTCTGCAAAAACCAATCCGTGGAAAACCGGTACGGTAAATCATTTGCTTTTTTGCACACATCCGCATGTACTTACCTTAGGCAAAAGCGGGCATAAGGAAAACGTTTTGCTCAACGACCAGCGACTGAAAGAATTGGATATTTCTTTTTACAACACCAACCGCGGCGGCGATATTACTTATCACGGACCTGGGCAGATCGTAGGCTATCCCATTCTTGATCTGGAATTGTTTTTTACCGACTTGGGAAAATATATGCGTAGCCTGGAAGAAGTGATCATCCATACTCTGGCGCACTATAATATTGCGGCAGGCAGGTTACCGGGTGCTACCGGTGTGTGGCTGGATGCAACTATTCCCGGAAGAGCGCGCAAAATATGCGCCATGGGCGTACGGTGCAGCCGCTGGGTAACCATTCATGGGTTCGCGCTCAATGTAAATACCGATTTGCGCTATTTTGGTTACATTATTCCTTGCGGCATTAGCGACAAAGCCGTAACTTCAATGCAACAAGAACTGGGAGTAAACGTAGATGAAGAAGAGGTAAAGGATTTACTGAAGCAGGAATTTGAAAAAGTATTCGAAGCAAAATTGATCACGCAACAAGAACCATTGTTACAATAACTTCCTTTGAAAAAAACGATACAATATTACTGGGGCGAAGACAGCTTGAAAGTAGACCTTGGCAACAGGGTGGAATCCCGTATTAAACTGATATTGTGTGTGGAGTTTATGGTTACTGTGGCTATGGCTACTGTCTTTCTGTTTCGCTCATTGCAAATGCAGCAAAGTATTGTGGCGGTTATTCTCTGTCTGGGTGCTTGTATTTTATACGGCATGGCCAGTTACAGGCTTATTTCGCGCTTTTATTATAAAGAGCAACTTGTGATCACCCGCGATCATTTTACCATCATTACCAAAACGCTGCTTTATAAAAAAATACTGGCTTACGATTGGCGATATGTAGGAACGCTGCATTATGTGGGTAAAGATTTCAGAAACAGTTTTCATAATTACAATGAAGGTTATGATTACCTGGATTTCAGCAAGCAGCAATTTCTTTTACAGGATTTGCATCAATCAGGCAATCTTTTTTTCAATTATAAAAATACCGGGGTAAGATTTGCAAGAGGCATTTATTCCTGGCACGCAGAAGAAATAGTGCGTATGATTCAGCTTTTTACAGGAAGCAGTCTCAAGCTCGGCGCCGAATGGCAGCATCTTATCGAAACATCCGAATGGGAAGAGTAATGCAAATTTTACTTTTAGTTTTTACTTTTGATTCCCGGTTTTAAAATTCAATCACCAAACACAAAAAACTTCATGAAATTATTACAGAATAAAACAGCTTTGGTTACAGGCGGCAGCAGAGGAATAGGCGAAGCGATAGCGCTGAAATTCGCAGAACAAGGCGCTAATGTGGCGTTTACATTTGTGTCGTCAGACGAACGCGCCAAAGCTTTGGAAGAGAAACTGACTGCACATGGAGTAAAAGCTAAAGCTTATAAATCCGATGCCGGAAATTATGAAGCTTCGGAGCAATTGGTGAATGAAGTGATGAAAGAATTCGGAACCATAGACATCTGTGTAAACAATGCAGGTATTTCTAAAGACAATTTATTGCTGCGTCTTACGCCAGAGCAATGGGATGATGTGATACAAGCTAATCTGAAATCGGTGTATAATCTTACGAAACAAGTGATAAAGCCAATGATGAAAAACCGCAGCGGCAGCATCATCAACATGAGTTCTATTGTAGGAGTAAAAGGAAATCCCGGACAAAGCAGCTATGCCGCTTCCAAAGCGGGAATTATCGGTTTTACAAAATCCGTAGCGCAAGAACTGGGCAGCCGTAATGTGCGTTGCAACGCGATAGCTCCCGGCTTTATAGAAACTGATATGACCCATTATTTAAAAGATGGCGGCGCGGAAAAATGGTTTGAAAAAATACCAATGTCACGTTTTGGCAAGCCCGAAGAAATTGCCAATGTAGCCTTATTTCTCGCGTCTGACATGAGCAGCTACGTTACCGGCCAAGTGTTCGGCGTTTGCGGCGGAATGAATGTGTAAAAAATACCTTTAAGGATATTATAAACAACGTGCGCAGAAAATATCGTTCTGCGCACGTTGTCATTTTCAGGTTTTCTTAATGCAACATATCTCCCGGAGGGTCTTCCGGAATCACCAACTCTCCTTTTTGAAGTTTGCTGTGCTTTTTGCTATAGCCAAAGTAAATGATAAAGCCGATTGCCAGCCAGCCAAACAAACGGAGCCAATTGAGCCAACCCAGCCCGAAGATCATAGCTGCACAAACCACGATACCTAAAGCCGGAACAAGCGGCACCCAGGGCGTTTTGAATTTGCGTTCCAGTTGCGGCTCCGTTTTCCGGAGAATAATAACCGCTGTGCAAACTAAGATAAAGGCAAACAAGGTTCCGATACTCGTCATATCGCCTACGATATCGCCAGGTACAAATGCAGCGAATAAACCTACTATAAGAAGAATAAATAAGTTGGCTTTATAAGGTGTTTTAAATTTCGGATGCAGATCGCTGAAAACCCGCGGCAGCAGCCCGTCATTACTCATACTGTAAAACACACGGCTTTGCCCTAAAAGCATTACTAATATCACTGAAGAAAAACCGGCAAGAATAGCCACAGTTACCAAATCGCCCAGCCATCCATAGCCCGGCATAAATTTATTAATAGCCGCTACCACCGATGCTTCTCCGCCTTCCGTTCTAAAAAATTCGACATCGGCTAAGCCTGTTAAAACATGAGCGAAGAGAATGTATAAAACAGTACAAACGACCAACGACCCGAGGATACCGATGGGCATAGCTTTCTTCGGATTTTTTGTTTCCTGAGCCGCGGTACTTACCGCATCAAAACCGATAAAGGCGAAAAATACAGTACCAGCCGCACCAAGCACTCCCATTAAACCTCCAAAATTATGGCTCACCCCGGCATGATCTACATAAGTGCCAACCGGGGGTATATAAGGAACATGATTGGAAGGATTGATAAAACCCCATCCTAATAAGATGATCATAATTACAATCGTCACTTTGGTTATTACAATCAAGCCATTTACGAAAGCAGATTCGCGGGTTCCTTTTATAAGTAATAAGCTCAGCAGCGCTACAATGGCCAACGCGGGAATATTCATAATGCCGTGATGAATGACACCGTTTACATCTGGCAGTGATTGCTGAAAAGGTGAATGACACCATTCATAAGGTACAGGATTCCAGTGCAGCACATGTACCAGCAGGTTATTCAGGTATTCGCTCCAAGCAATACCTACAGTAGCCGCGCCCACAGCATACTCCAGTACCAGATCCCACCCAATGATCCACGCAAGCAGCTCACCCATCGTAGCATAGGTATAAGTATACGCGCTGCCAGAAATGGGAATGGAAGAGGAAAGTTCCGCATAACACAAACCAGCTAAGGCACAACCAATGGCGGCAATGATAAAACCTATCGTAACAGCAGGCCCCGCATTTTGAGCGGCTGCGGCGGCTGTTCTTACAAAAAGTCCGGCTCCTATTATCGCTCCGATGCCCAACGCCACCAATGCCATTGCAGAAAGGCTTTTCTTCATTCCTTTTTCATGTTCATCTGCTTCTGCCAATAAAACGACAAGCGGCTTTTTACTGAATAATCCCATAATGTTATTATAATGTAATCATCCAAACCTAACAATTAAATACGGGAACTGCAACTGCAACGAAGCATGTGGATACGATTTGTTACAGAAATTCAAAATCTTAAGACGCGTTTCCTAAAATCCTTCATTTACATTAGGTTTGAGGCATGATGAATCTTAAGCTTGCCCAATCAACGGCAATCTTCTTACTGGGCTTATTGTGGAGCACTGACAGTTTTGCCCAAGCCACTTTGCCGGATATGCAGATTCTTACACAAAAGGGAGTGAATATACTAAGCTGGGTGTGTCAATACGATGGGATTAAATCTATTGCCGTACAGCGCAGCAGCGATAGTGTTTTTAATTTTGCAACAATCGGATATGTAAAAAACACCAAGAAAGGAACACAAGGTTATATAGACGGGCATCCGTTGCCGGGCAATAATTTTTATCGTTTATATATTGCTTTCAATTCGGATCTGACCTGGTACAGCAACCGTGTAAAAATAAAGATCGACAGTGCGCAGCTTATGCAAAAAGCAGTTTTACCGCCCAATGATTCGCTGCAGAATATGCTGGGTAATATAATAACCAACGATGGGAAAACAGAAGATCTTTCCGGTGTGGTGACTTATAGTTATGTTCGTTCTCAGTATGTTTTTACCAATCCGTTTACCGGGCATATTAATATAGAATTGCCGGATGACGCTAAAGTGCAGGATGTATTTTCACTGCGTTTTTTCGATGCTAAAAACACACCTGTATTGGACGTGCCGAAAGTGGCGGAGCATTCGGTAATTTTGGACAAAAGAAATTTTCAGCGAAAAGGCTTGTACAAATTTGAATTGCTGAAAAATAACAAGGTGGTGGAAACCGGTTATGTGACTATTTACTAAGCAAAGTTTTTCTTAAGCTTCTTCATTCATGATGAACTTAAAGCCGATGCCGTGAATCGTTTGCAATTTCACACCCGGCTGGTCTTTCAGGTATTTGCGAATTTTGGTGATGAATACATCCATACTTCTTCCCAGAAAATAATCGTCTTTGCCCCACACATTCAATAAAATATCATCGCGCTTCAAAACCTTGTTGGCATTCTGGCAAAAGTATTTCAATAAATCTGCTTCTCGCTGTGTAAGCTGGTGTTGGTTTTTACCATCGGTAAGCATCAATTCTCCATATACAAAGTTTAAATTTCCGAGCTTGTAATCGCCCACGATTTCTTCATCAGTTTTCTTCGTGCGTTTAAGATGCACATTCATGCGTAGCAGCAGCTCCTGCATATTGAAGGGTTTGGTAATGTAATCATCGGCGCCGCTTTCAAAGCCCGCGATCTTATCTATATCCATGTTTTTAGAAGTAAGCATGAGTATGGGAATGAACTCATTTTTCTTCCGTATTTGGGTAACAATAGTAGTTCCATCTTTCTTCGGAAGCATCACATCCATGAGCACCATATCAAAATTGTGCTTCATAAATTGTTGATAGGCAGTTTCTCCGTCATTGCAATGCACTACATCGTAACCGTTATCTTGGAGCTTATCTTTCAGTACGAATCCTAAGGTCGGGTCATCCTCTACCACAAGGATTTTAGCTTTACTTTCACTCATTGAATAGGTAATTTGAAATATGTTCTGTAGCTAAAATATTATTCGGAAAAATTTATTATAAATAAGATAAATTTAGAGGCAAGATAGTAATACATCTTATTAAAACGAAATGCTTAATAATTATTTGCCCAAAAAAGCTATAGTTAGCTTGATGCTCTGTCTCTTTGTTATTGTTGCCTGCAATAAAAAAGAGCCTGCCGATAATCCTGGCAACACTACCCCAAATACTGCTGATACCAGTACGAAAGATACGGTACATCCTTCTGCGGATACATTCCGCACTTTTATTATTTTAAAAGGAAACAACTATTGCGAAGGGAATGATTATGAAGTCATTCATCAGTCTTCGCTGACATTTAAAGCGGTGTTCGACAGTAGCTGCATCTATACTTCACAAAATCCCGATAACCAGGCCGACATCAACAAACTCTATGGGTTCTCCGATTGCAGTACGTTGCATCATGCCAACAGCGCGCGTTTTGGCTGGAACTGGATGAACGGGCAAATGCATATTCATGCATATTGCTATGTAGATAGTGTGCGGCAATATAAGGAGTTGGGTACTGTAGAACTGAATAAAGAAATATCCTGCAAAATAGAAGTGCTGCCCGAAAAATACATTTTTACGCTGAACGGCAAGCAGGACACTATGCAAAGATATTGCTCTGATACCATCGCTTATGGCGTAAAACTCTTTCCTTATTTTGGCGGAGACGAGCCCGCGCCTCATGATTTGAGGATAAAAATTAAGGAATAATAGTAAGCTCCCGCATTATTCTTTTACGAACAGACTACTCCCCTGCTTTCCATTATCACCCGTAAAACGAACTACATAAACACCGGCGCTAAAATGCTCGACCGGTAAATGCAGCTCTTCATTGTTTGAAACTGCTTTTATCAAAGACCTGCCCAACAAATCCATTACTTCCACCTTCATGCCTTTTTCGAGATGGCTTATGGTGAGCACCTCTTTGGCAGGATTGGGATAGATAACGACATCCTTGAAATTTGAAACGTTTTTTACACCTGCGATATTTTTTATTGTCATGTAGTGGCAGACCGTATTGCTGCCGCAGCTGTTGGTGGCCGTTACACAAACCGGGAACGTACCCTGCGCCGTATAAGTATGCGATACGGAAGGGCCGGAAGCCGCAGCGCTGCCATCACCAAAATCCCAACTGACAGATGTGTAGGGCGTTTGCCCTGTATAGCTGAACTGGTATGTAGTGCCATTGGCAGAGGTAGCTGTAAAAGCCGGTTGCAGCAGATCGCAGTGACAGGGCACATTTTTGTATTTCATCAATGCGGCGTAGTCGGCGTTTGTAAAACCAAAAGCATTGCCGGTAAGGGTATCATTGGCAAAAATCAAATTGACCCCTTGCGACCAGCCGGCTACATAGATGTTGCCGTTCCTGTCTATAGCGGCATGGTAGGTATAGAAACCCTGTCCGCTCTTCATCGTATCTAAGTACAGCACAGCGCCCGTAGCTGCATTGAGTTGCATCATTAACCCTCGTTGTTGCCCGGGAGGGTTATAGAACGAATAGCTGCCCCAGGAGGCTGGACCGCTGTAATAGCCATTAACAACAAGGGTGTTGTTAGCTACATTCACTTCTTGTAAATAACTTGCACCATATCCGCTGCGCATTTCGTGAGTAGCCCATAAATGATCACCGTTGCTGTCTATAGCCATTACATAACTTGCACCATTCCACAAAGGGTTGGTAAGCGTATCTCCGCAAAATACGCTGCCGGTATCTCCCATCCCAAGCAGGTAGATTGTGCCGTCCTTCCCTGTTTCCACTTCCCGCAATGGGGTTGATCCGTGTGCCGTATCTCCCTGCCGCACCCAAAGATTGGCGCCCTGCCGGTTGAAAGCGCCCAATACGGCGGTGATAGTAGAATCTCCTGATAGTATAGCCGTAGCGCCCATAGACAAGCTGCTGCCATAAGTGAAGATGCTGTAACCCAGGCAAACATAGAAGCGATCGGTAACCGGATCATAATGGATAAAGGTGCCGTTATACCCTCCAATATAATTTGGAGACGGTGTGAAATCCAGCATGGTAAGATTTTGATAGCTGCCGGCGGCATTGTATGCCACCACATAATTGCCACGGCTGGCAACAGAAAAGCCGCCGCTATAGCTGCCGGGGTTGAGCAGGGAAAACCAGAAAACATCTCCTGAAGGGCTGACAGAAAGACCTGCAGGTTGTGGCGGGTTGCTAAGGGAAACATTGGTGTAGGCAGCGGGCGTCCTTAACCACCGGAACTGCCCCAGCGTATCATACTTTACGATGTAGCATACATATCCTGCCGCCGGTACGCTGATGGCGGTATCGCTGCCCCAGGAGGCCGTGCCGGCGGCAGTGCCGTTGATGATGCGCCCGCTCACATATACGCCGCCCATGCTGTCGGTGGCGAGGTGCTCACCGTAAAAATCACTCTGCGCGCCCCCGAATGTCTTCATCCACCGGAAATTTCGATCGCAATCAAAACTTATTAACGCGGTAGTGGCGGTAGGATCCGTAGAGAGATGACCGTCTGCATCCAGGTAACCGGAACCGGATGAAACTAATATATAACTGTTCCCCTGCTTATCGGTTGCGACACCCACATCACCACTACTGAGATACCCGGAGCTGCTGTACACCGGCGCCGCCCAGTGCGGCACAAGGCTCTGTGCAAAAAGCGGTTTGCAAAAAAACAAGCTTAGACACCAATAAAGAAACGACAAGGGTAATTTTTTCATAAGAGAAGAGATTTTGAAAGGAAAGTGTTATAAAAACTTTTGTTGTGTAATGGAAGACACACAAATTAACAAATAAAAATTATAATGCTATTTCAATCTTTCCGGGTTCTGAGAAAGAAAGGCTTCCCAACCGGCGCTTTTTCGCGCTCTTGAAATACGCGTAGGCATTTTAGGGTCATTTTGCACAGGCATTTTACTTTGATAGTGATGACACAACGCCACGGCAAGCGCATCCGTTGCATCCATAAAAGCCGGGCTTTCATTAAAATGCAAGGTTCGCTGCATCATTTCCCATACCTGTTCTTTAGTGGCATTTCCCCTTCCGGTAATAGATTGTTTTACTTTTCTCGGCGCGTATTCTATAGCTTCCAGTCCGTGCATCATAGCTGCGGCTATCGCCACGCCCTGCGCCCTGCCCAGCTTCAGCATGCTCTGTACATTTTTACCATAGAAAGGCGCTTCTATGGCAACGGCATGAGGAGCGTACAATTTTATAAGCGTTTCCATCTTGCGGAAGATCAGCTCGAGGCGCTCGGCATGGTTTTGTTTTTTAGCCAGTTGCAACACGCCCATTTCCAAGAGTGAAATGTTAGCTTTGTGCACCGAAATAAGACCGTAGCCCATTACTAAGGTGCCGGGGTCAATCCCCAAAACTATTTTCGGTTGTTGCTCCAAAATTATTGTTTGAACAAAGCTACCAAAATACAACTCAATTATTTAATAGGCGGCATTGTGACCGTCGCATTGCTGGGCGGCATTTATTATCAGATCCGCACACAGCTTTTTCATTTTGATTTCAAAGTTATTTTTCATAAGGGCATTAAAATTTATTTTTTTATCGCTTTGCTTATGATGCCCTTGAATGTGCTTTTGGAAATTTTTAAATGGAAACTTCTGGTAAAATCCGCACAACCCGTTTCTTTTATCACAGCTGCAAAAAGCTATTTGGCCGGGCTTTCTCTTTCCATACTTACACCCAACCGTATTGGCGAATATCCGGGGCGTATTCTTTACCTGAAAAGAAAAAATACACCGCGCCTCATCAGCGTTACTTTCCTGGGGATGTTTACACAATTCTTGTGTTTGTTCATCTTTGGAATCGCAGGGCTTATCTATTATAATTTTGCGATGCCGGGTTATGTTGCAAAGCTTGTATTAGTGGTAGCGGTTATTTGTATGTTTATTGTTTCGGGTATTTTTTTCTCTTTTGAAAAGTGGAGTCATTATATAGAGCGTTTCGTTTTCTTCAGAAGATTGAATACTTATTCTCAGTTGCTGAAAAAATTTACGTTAAAAGAACAGGGAATTATTTTGGGCATCTCCATGCTTAGGTTTGCAGTGTATGTAACGCAATATCTTTTTTTATTGAAATGGATGGGTATCGGAATACCTTTATTGGCAGGCTTTTGCACGGCTTGTCTGTTTTTTTTCGGCATGGCTGTGATTCCTTCCATCGCATTGGCGGAAATGGGCATTCGTGGGCAGCTGAGCATTTTGTTGTTCGAAAATTTTACCTCCGATAAAATTGGCATATTAGTAGCTACCTTAGTATTGTGGATCATCAATCTTATCCTACCCTCCATTATCGGAAGTTTATTATGGTTAAAAGCACGTTTGATAAAATAATCCGTACACCCTTTAAAATAATATTACTCATCACATTTTTATGTGGCATCGGCAAGCTGTCTTTTGCACAGCAGGATTTTTGCGGGCTTGCCAACACCTCCTTCAAAACCGGCGAGAAACTTACATTTAAAGTGTATTACAATATGAGCATGATATGGGTGTCCGCAGGCATCGCCAACTTTAATATATATGACGAAACTCTTGATGGTCGCAGTGTTTATCATATTGTGGGAGATGGGAAAACGCTGAATTCTTATGAATGGTTTTATAAAGTGAAAGATAAATACGAAACATGGATAGATAAAGAAACAATGCTGCCGCTGAAATTTTACAGGGATGTAAGTGAAGGGGATATTAAGTTTAATTCCATTGCCAAATTTGACAGGAACGCCAATAAAATTTATACATCCAACAAAGTATTCACAGCTCCCAAATGTGTACAGGATGTATTATCCAGTATTTTTTATGCAAGAAATATTGACTATAACAAATACCAACCCGGCGATAAAATACCGTTCTCCATGTTTCTGGATGATAAAGTGTATAACCTCTATATTAACTACCTGGGTAAAGAACGCATAAAAACCAAGTACGGAATTTTCAATACCATTAAGATAAAACCACTGCTTATTTCAGGAACCATTTTCAAAGACGGAGATAAAATGACCGTTTGGGTTACGGATGATGCCAATCATATCCCGGTGCGTGTAGATAGTCCTATACTTATCGGAAGCATAAAAGTAGACCTGATGGGATATAACAACCTCAGAAATCCTCTTTCCTCGTTGATCAAAAAAAGGTGACATTACATTTTTTCGTCGATTTACATAGTAAAAAATACATTTCTGTTTTCTTATTTTTGCTTTCCTTAATAAAAAATACAAATGGTAAACCTTAGTGCCAAAGCACTTGATCTTGCAGCGTTTGAGCGCATTGTACTTCAAAAAGAAACATTACACATAGATGACGCCGCTATACAAAATGTGGTGGACAGTTTTGATTTTTTAAATGATTTTTCAAACGATAAACTTATTTATGGCATCAATACAGGCTTTGGACCCATGGCGCAATACCGTATAGATGATAATGACCGAAAGACACTTCAGTACAATCTTATCCGCAGCCACAGCTCCGGCATGGGACAGCTGCTTTCCGAGCAACAATGCCGTGCAACACTTTTAGCGAGACTGAATACATTGATGTTAGGTTACAGTGGGGTTCACGTAAGTACCATCAATCTGATGGTAAATCTCTTGAATGCCGAAGCGTATCCCTGTATTTATTCTCACGGCGGTGTGGGCGCAAGCGGTGATTTGGTGCAATTGGCTCATCTTGCATTAGGACTCATCGGCGAAGGAGAGTTTTGGCTGAAAGGCGTTGTGGTAAAAGCTTCTAAAGTTTTTGAAACCTTAAACCTACACCCGCTGGAAGTGCATATCAGAGAAGGGTTGGGATTGCTAAATGGTACTTCCTGCATGACCGGTATCGGCGCGATCAATGTTTTGCATGCAAGAAAGTTGATGACAGGGCAGATACTTTTTTCACTGATGGTCAATGAGATCATGCAAGCTTATGATGATCATTTTTCCGAAGAACTGAATAATGTAAAACTACATCCGGGACAACAAATGGTAGCTAAAGCCATGCGAGCCATTTCTAAAAAAAGCGGACTGTTGCGTAAACGTCATGAACACCTTTATGATAAAAAAGTAACTGAAGAAGTAATAGAAGATAAGGTGCAGGAGTATTATTCACTGCGTTGTGTGCCGCAGATATTAGGACCTGTTTATGATACTATAGAAAATGCCGCACGTGTGATCACTGGCGAATTGAACTCGGTGAATGATAATCCGGTTATAGATAAAGAGAATAAAAACATTTTTCACGGCGGTAATTTCCATGGCGATTATACAGCTCTGGAAATGGATAAGCTCAAGATCGCGATCACCAAACTTTCCATGCTTGCCGAACGCCAATTGAATTTTTTACTCAATCATCACCTTAATAAAAAACTTCCTCCGTTTATAAATATGGGAAGGCTGGGGCTGAACTTTGGCATTCAGGGAATGCAGTATCCTGCAGTAAGCAATGTGGCAGAAAACCAAACCCTCAGCAATCCGATGTACATCCACAGCATACCTAACAATAATGACAACCAGGATATTGTAAGTATGGGATGCAATGCCGCGCAAATGTGCGGACGTGTCATTGAAAATTCTTTTGAAGTGCTTTCCGTACACGCGATGGCTATTATACAAGCTATAAATTATCTGGGTTACGAAGAAAAATTATCACCCGCTACTAAGTGGATGTATGATGAATTGAGTACTCTTTCACCTGCATTTAAGGAAGACGAACCTTCAAGTGAACGCTTTCTGAAAATAAAAAACTGGCTTATGGAAACGGAAGTAGGCGCGAAGATGAAAGCACTTTTGGGCTTCGATACCTGGCAGCTGGTTGAAATTCACGGATAGCTTTTGGTAAAACCATAATTTTAATTGTGCGTTATCTTTTCTATTTTCTACTCGTCGTTTTGCTTTTTGCAGGCGGTTATTTGCTGGGCGTAAAGCTTACACAAGGTAATTATGAAAAAACGGTAATGAACAATTACAGTTATGTTCGCGAGATTGCAGAGCTGGCAAGCCTTGAAGTAAATGGCATCAGCAATATGAAGCGTACGAATGTGGGTGATGATGAACTGAGTTTTTTGGGAAGTCTCAAAAAAACACTTCTCGAAAAAACCGTTACGATTACGGTGCCTTATACTGCAAAATATGGAGTTGACTTAAAGGATAAAAACTTTAAACTTTCACGGGAAGATTCTGTTATCATGGTTCATTTGCCTTCGCCAACGTTGTTAAGTTTTGAACTGAAGCTGGATCAGATGCAGGTAAATAATAAAAAAGGCTGGCTTCGCGGCTTGGATGAAGAAATATATACCAATGCGCAACAAAAACTTTATAAAGAAGCGAGAGCGCAGCTTGAAGATAACGCAGCAAACATTGCGCAAAGCGAAGAAAAAATAAATGCACTGCTGCAAGCTTATTTTACTTCTGTAGGTTTTCATTCACGTTGCATATTCTCGGCAGATGCGGTGCTGCACACTCAAAAAAATTAAAGTGTAGTGCGTTCTATAGCAGTTTTCACATTCACCTATTCTAAAAAGAGTACCGCATTTATTGTATAAATTATTGGTTCATTTGTGTGCTATGCAAACTCTTATAGCATTAACTATCAACTCAACCATTGCGCCGCACCTATTACCAAAACACTGGCTACACCGCCTGAGAGCGTGGCCAAAGCATCTTTTATTTCTGCATGTCCCTTTTTAGTAACAAAAGAAAATAACTCAAATCCGAAACCTACAATATTTACCAAAAGCATATTTAACCAAAGCGCATTTACAAAATCTAAAGAACCCACCAACTGTAATCCTGCCTGAAAAATATGGCTCATTAAAAACCCTACATAAAAATGTTTCCATTTATCCTGTGCTATGTTAAGGAAAGGCATAAGTAATTTTTTTTTCGAAAAATAGGTAATGCGTTAAAAATACTGTTTAAAGTATAGTTGAACTATACGACAGAAAAGAGTTTACATAAGGGAAAAGAAAGGCGAGTTATCTATCACTAAAGAACTTTTCATATCAAATACAGCTTTGCAAACAGCGGCTATCGTACCCATTCTTTCTCCAATACTTCCAGCTCTTTTTCGTTTCCTGTAAGAAAAGCTAAACGCTCTATAACACGCTCTACTAACGCATCCGGGCAGGAAGCTCCGGAAGTAACGATAATTTTTTGCATAGCAGTAGCAGGGAGAAAATCAGTTGTCACCACTTCCTGATGCCGATGAAAATCGAAATGATGAATACTACGATCGCTGTGGATACAATCTTCGTTTTTTACAAAATAAGTCGGCAATTTTTCTTCGCACAACTCTACCAGATGAGAAGTATTGGAACTGTTGTAACCACCGATAACAATGGCAAGATCGGCAGGCACTTGCAGCATGGACTGTACGGCGCTTTGGTTGTCGTTGGTAGCATAGCAAAGCGTATCGCGCGTATCCGCAAAGCGGGAAGCTATGTCTTCATTTTTCAATGCATATTTTTCGATCATCACCTGCTTAAGAAAATCGGAGATTCCTTGTGTTTCGCTTGCCAGCATCGTAGTTTGGTTTACTACACCTATTCTCTGCAAATCTTTTTTCACCTCAAATCCTTCTGAAAACTGTCCTTTAAAATCTTCATAAAATTGTATTTCGGGTAGTTTTCCTTGTATAAACTTTGCAAGATGATCGGCTTCCTGCATATCCTTTACCACCACGGTGGGCGTGTGTGCGCGGCTATGAGAAAAGGTGGCGCGTGTTTCTTCATGCCGGGGTTTACCATGCACCACAATTGTATAGCCATCCTTCCCGATTTTCTCTGCCCGGTTCCATACTTTTTCTACAAACGGACAAGTGGTTTCATAGTGCGAAGGCTCAATGTTTTTTGCTCGCAATTTTTCTTCCATTTCAAGTGTAGTACCAAATGCCGGAACGATTACGATATCATCTTCTGTAAGCGAATCCCAATCAATCAACAACTTTCCCGCAGTATCCATTATGAATTGTACACCTAATGCCTGAAGATCTGCATTCACACCTGGGTTATGAATCATTTCACTTAATAAAAAAACACGTTTATCGGGATTTTCTTCCACCGCGCGAAAGGCAATTTCAATAGCGTTTTCCACGCCATAGCAAAAACCAAAATGTCTTGCGAGGATGATTTGCAACGAACCGATATGAAGAAAAGTAGGGCTAAAATCTTTCTTCATTTTATCCGCTTCCTTGCGCTGCTTTTTTATAGCAGTTACCAGCGGGCTTCTGTAATGTACGGGAACGTTAAATGACTTCATAAAGCTTCCTCAACTTTTTATTTTGGTAATTTTTACATCCATTCCGGGCTTCACCTGCATCAGACCTGTGGTAAGCACAGTATCACCTGTTTTCAATCCTTCCAGTATCTCCACTTTGTCTTCCGTTCTTACGCCCAGTTTTACCGTCACCAATTGTGCTTTTCCATTGCTCACCAGCGCCACTTTCTTTTCTCTTGTGGTAGGAATGACCGCTTGCGTAGGAATCATCAATGCGTCTGCATTACTTTCTATAGGAATTTTCACTTCTGCAAAAGATCCTGCGACTAAGCTTCTCTGAGGATTGGGAACGATAGCACGAACGGTAACGGTGCGTGTATTTACATCCGCGGCGGGTGCTACAATTTTTATAGTTCCGCTTTTATTTTCCTGAATGCCTGCAACTTGAAAAAATATTTCCTTACCCACTTTCATATCAGCATGATATTGCTCCGGTACTGAAAAATCCATTTTCAGCGGATTGATCTGCTGCAAAGAAGCGATGGTAACTGTGGGGGAAACGATGGCACCAACGCTGATGCTTCTTATGCCAACTACGCCATCAAAAGGCGCTACGATTTTGGTGCGGCTCAGCTGCGCTTCTTGCACGGCAATATCTGCATCAATAGTGGCGATGCCGGTTTGCGTGGTTTCATAATCCTGCCGGCTGATGCCTCCGATACCGACCAGTTCTTTCTGACGTTCCACCAGTTTTTGCTGCAGGGCTTTTTGTGTTTTCAGCTTTTGTATCTGCGCCAGAATATCCGCGTCAAATAAGCTCACCAATGTTTGTCCTTTGCGTACGAACGCACCTTCCTGAAAATGAATTTTTGTTACACGTCCTGTAATTTCAGGATGGATTTCAATTTCTTCATTGGGGAGCAGTGTGCCGCTGGCCTGATAATCCTGCTGAAAGACTGCTGATTTCAAAATATAGCCTTCGGCTGTTACATTATTGGGGCGCCCTTTACCTTTTTTATCATTCTTATCGTTTTTACAACTAAAGAGAAAAGCCGTGCAAAAGATCAGGAAAAATATTGTTCTCATTAACGTTTTATAGACTAAAAAATATTAAATTAGAAGTAGGCAAAGATACCTATAAAGAATATCGTCTGTGCTTTTGCTGAAGAAAGAAAATGGTTAAGAAATATAGAAATAAACTGATTGTAATCTGTATCATCATCGCCGTGCTTACAACGGTGCAGTTTGTATTGCCCGATTATTCAAAAGTTGTGGGCTGGTACAACAGTTATATTTTCAAACCTTTTCAAACTTTTCGCAATACCGTATTCAATCTTATTCCGTTCAGCGTGGGCGATTTGCTTTACATTCTCGGCTGCGCGCTGCTGGGCTTTACAATTGGCAAATGGATTTATTTTCTTTTCCGCTTGAAAAAACACAAACATGATCTTGCTTTATCTATTTTGCAAACGCTGAATACCTGCGGCATTATCTACATTATTTTTCTTTTGGGCTGGGGAGGCAATTATTACAAATCTTCCCTCAGCGATTACTGGAAATTGCCCAAAGAAGACACTGTAAAAAACGATTCTCTGTTACTGACATTTGATAATTTTCTGGTAGATAAGCTGAATGAATATGCACCCCTGTATAAAACACGTTCTTTCCGGCAAATTGACCAATGCGCGAAAGATTTTTATCAGCAATACACCAATCATACCACGCAGGCATCCAAAGCCAAAGCTTCTGTTTTTGGCAATGCGATGCAGTATGTGCGCATTCAGGGTTATTATAATCCTTTTACCGGCGAAGCCCAGGTAAATAAAAACCTTCCCGCATTTATGCTGCCTTTTGTGATATGCCACGAAATAGCCCACCAGCAAGGCATTGCCGCGGAAGATGATGCAAACTTATTGTCTTATGCGGTAAGCACGCTTGTGCCGGATAATGCATTTCGTTATTCCGCCTATTTCAATATCTGGCTTTATACGCATCGGCGTTTATACAGCAGAGATTCGCTGATTGCCAATCAGCAAAAAGAAAAGTTGAATAGGCTTACAAAAGAACACATTCAGCAATTGATAGCCCTGAGAAATAAATACAATTCGGACCTCAGCGATTATTCCGGAGCCATATATGATGGCTATTTAAAAATGCATCATCAAAATGAAGGTATCCGCAGCTATAATAAAGTCTGGAAATCCGCTTTTGCTTTAGAGGAAAAAAGAAAGATTACAAAAGACACAAAAATTCAAATTCCTTAATCGGTTTATCAATTTATTTAATTGCCAGGAGGCGGTGGTGGTGGCATCCCATGATCTCCCATTCCTCTTTCACTTCTTCCACCGTTGTTTTTTTCCATTTCACTGTTCATCTCCTGCTCGTTTACTTTTTTACCGCCAAACCGGCGAAGCGTGTAAGTGACATTGAGCATGAAATAACGTTTTAGTACGGTTGTGTAGCTGTCTTCGATATACGTTTCTGTAACGGTGCGCGCAATGGCTCTGTTTTGGTTCAGAAGATCATACACATTCAACCTCACATCCAGCGAGCGGTCTTTGAAAAATTTATAACCAAGGCCTGCATTCCACAACACATAGTTTTGATTATAACCTTGTGATAAGCCGCTGTACATTTGATGGTTCACATCTGTATTAAATACAAATCCTTTCCAGAAAAGCCAATTAAAACGAAGCGATGTCGTCTGTGTATAATAATTATTATTGGCTTGCTGCTGAATGGAATTGCGTACAATATTGTAGTTCCCATTATAAGCTAATGTAAAATCTACATTCTCGCTGATGTTGCTGCTCAGCACCAATCCACCGGTGAAGGTGTAGTTATTGGCGTAGTTGATTTGAGTATTGATATAGCCCGGAATGTGATTATAATTAACACCTGCATTCAAATTCAGGTTGGTCTTAATAGTTTTCAAAGGCATTCCATAAGAAAGGAAACTTCTCAAACTGTAATATCCGTTTACATTCACCGGGCGTGTAAGCTGACTCCCGGAGTTTAAAGTTACACCATCAGCAATCACCGAGTCTTTGGTAGGGATAATAGTTTGGTTAGTAATGTAATCGTTGGCATAGTTGGCAAAAGCCATAGCGAAGAAGCTTCTCGATGTTTTGGTATTGGTGCTTCCGTAACGAAGTATGAGCGTATTCTGATAGCTTTGTTTCAAATCTGGATTACCGGTTTTCAGCAATAAAGTATTAGAGTTATCAATCACATTCTGCAGTTGCTGTATGGTAGGCACGTTGGTATTGGTACGGTACATAATGCGCAGGTTTTGTGTTTTTGAAAAGCGGTAATTAAACCAGGCATTGGGCAATACATTGGCAAAAGTTTTCTGCAGGCTGAATGCATAAGGGAATTGTTGCATTCCATCAAGCTTTGCATATTGTCCGTCCACGCCCACCGAAAAACGAATTTTTTCATTGCTGAAACGATAATTCAATCCGCCTCGGTGCGTTACGTACGTGTTTTCATATTTGTTGGAGAGCACGGTATCCATGTCGGTGTATTCATTGCTTCCGTTATTGTTATCAGTTTGCTTATCCGATTTGTTTTTAGAAAAAGAAGGTGCATAGTTAATCATCATCTGCGAATTTTTGCTAAGCGGTTCCGTATAGTTTATACTTCCGGATAGTGTATAACCTTTACTGGAAAGATCATATACCTGGTCTAAATGCGCGGAGTCTGCATCTACATACCGGTTAGAAGAATAAAGTGTTCCGTCACCTGTCCTGTTATTCAGTTGCGTATTCGCATTAAGAGAAATCGTGCGGCCTTTTTTTGCAAATTTGTGACGATAGACTAAATTATTGCTGAAGTTATAACCCTGATTACGGGAAGTGTTGTTATTATCCGTGGAGCTTACAATGCTGCTGTCCTGAAGTTTTGAAATACCGGTCAGTCTTTTTTCAAATTCATTATCCTGGAAACTTATCCTCGGCGTCATGATCAATGTATTGTTGGAATCTATTTCATATTCAAGTCTCAGATTTGCACGGTGATTGCTATTATTCGTACTCGTCAGGCTGTTTTCCCGATAGATAAGTCCGCTGTCGCTGGTGGTAAAATAATTTCTGGTAAGCCCGGTATTGTTATTATTATTTGTATTGTTATAAAAATAGCTTCCTGATACTTTTATTTTCTTTCCCCATTCATCGCTGTAGTTCAATCCGATAGAATTTGTTTTGGTAATACCTCCCTGCTGTCCTACTAAAAAATTTCCGGCATCGCCACCACCAAAATTACCCCCACCCGGGCCGCCTCTTCCACCTCTTCCCTGCCCGCCTCTGTTGCTGCCCGAAGATGTATTGACCACACCTAAAAGATCATCTGTACTAAAATTTTGCTGATTGATATTGTTAGTCAAAGCAATTACCGACAATCTTGTCGCACCTTTAAAATAATTCATATTACCACCGGCGAGATAGAGAGGATTGGTAAAGTTTTCATCACGCGAGCCGCCACCTGCAAATATTTTTCCAAACTGTCCGTTATTTTTCCCGGGTTTGGTAATGATGTTGATTGTCTTTTGGGAATTGCCGTCATCAAAACCAGTAAGCTGCGATTGATCGCTGAGTTTATCGAAGATTTGAATTTTATCCACTACATCCGCGGGAAGATTTTTTATAGCAGCGCTGGGGTCATCGCCAAAAAAAGGTTTACCGTCCACCAACACTTGTTTTACTTCTTCTCCATTGGCTTTCAGTGTTCCGTCCTGTGTGGAAATGCCGGGCATTTTATTGATTAAATCTTCTGTACTGGCGTCAGGATTTGTTTTGTAAGCATTCGCGTTGAAGTTGGTAGTATCGCCCGATTGGATGGCACGTATCGCCTCTTCTTTGACGGTTACATTTTTGAGTTGCTCACTTGAAGCTTTCATTTTTATATTTCCCAAATCCGTATTAGCTGTAAGGTTGATGGTTTGAGTAATGTTTTCAAAACCTACATACATCGCTTTCATCACATATTTTCCTGCAGACAGGTTTTCAATGACAAAACCACCATCCACATCCGTTACACTTCCCGATTTCTGACTGGTATCTGTAGCAGGATAAATCACTACCGTCGCGCCTATCAAAGCCGAATTGTCGGCAGCATCCAGCAACTTTCCAGAAAGCATATTTGTCTGTGCAAAAACATTGCCTGTGGCAAAAAGAAATATTAGAAAAAGGAGATTAGAAAAGATTTTCATGAACGCTTGGAAAAAGAGTGTAAAGCAATGCAATCACAAATATCTCGCCAAAAAAATAATTGGTAATTCTTTCCTAAACCTTTTACGCCAAAGGCACATGAATAATAGTTACAGTACCACGTCCGGGAGCAGAATCGAACTCCACATTTCCTTTAAGATAGGCTACTCGCGTCATGATGTTTTTCAGACCAATACCCTGGTATTTTGAAGGTTCTTTTGCATTGAAGCCTATACCATTGTCTTCAATGGTAACGATGATCTGGTTTTCTTCATTTACCAATGCAATATCCAGGCTGGATGCCTGCGCATGTTTGATTACGTTATTCACAGACTCCTGAATAATACGATAGAGAACTGTTTCTATATTCGTATCCAGTCGTTTATCCAGTCCGGAAGTAAACAAGTTTATTTTAATAACCTTGCTGCTTATTTTATTCAGAAAATCCCGCACAGCAAATGCCAGCGAATTTTTAAGCAATCCGTTGGGTATCATGTTATGAGAAATATTGCGCAGCTCCCTGCAACTATCGTCCACTAAGTTTACAATATCCCGAAATTGATGTTGTAAATTATCTTCATTAAAAACCAGATCGCTTTCTATAGTAGAGAGTTTTATTTTCGCCGCGCTCATCATTTGTCCCACTCCATCGTGAAGATCCATAGCTATTCTTTGACGTTCTTTTTCTTCAGTTTCTATAATGGCTTTGGTAGCATGTTCCTGTTGCTCCATAACGATGGACTGCAATCGCGCTTGCTGTTTCTGCCGGTTTCGTTTATGAAATAAATAAGTTACAATGGCGCCTGTAAAAAGCAGGAATAAAACGGCTGCAATCCAATAATTACGCTTTATGATCGCAAATTTTTGCTCTTCTATAAACCGCTTATTTTTTTCGGTTTCATATCGGGTATTCAGTTCTTCAATATTTTTTTCTTTTTCTATGGTAAAGATGGAATCTTTATAAACATTGTAATGTTCTATCGCTTCAAAAGCTTTTTTATAATCGCTCTGTTGTTTATAAATGTTGGCTAATTCTTTGAAGTTATAAGCGAGCAGGTTGGGATAATGGATACATGAAGCAAATTGGTTGCTCGTATCAAAATAATCGATTGATTTTAGCCATTGCCGCATAGCGCTATATACCGACGCGATGTTGGAATAGTTCATAGCAAGTGCGAAACTATCTTTCGTTTTTCTCCTGCTTTGCAGCGCATCAAAAATATACTTTTCCGCTTTCGCAAGATTTCCCTTTTGTAAATAAGCACCTGAGAGAAACTCCAGGCTGTAGCCAATTCCCACTTCATCCTTCCTTTTCTTCTGAATGGTTAATGATGCCTCATATTTCTTAATCGCTTCATCAAAATCGTTTTTGTACTCATACGCTACGCCCGATTCGTTCAGTATCGTCGCGATTCCTTCCTCATCATGAAGTTCTTCATAGATGCTCATTGCCTTATCATAATACAGTATCGCCCTTTCGGGATTGTTTTCCCGGTAAAATCTTGCAATCACATTGTAAACAGACGCAAGCAGCAAAGGTTCTTTCAGGCTTTCCGCCTTCTTAAGCGCTCTCACATAATAATACATGGCGCTGTCTCTTTCTCCTATAGTCATGTAAGCTTCCCCTTTATATTGATAAAGTTTGGTTAGCTGCATTTGATATTTTCCAGAATGCTCAATCAGCGGAACAGCCTCATTGATAAAAGCAATCGCTTCTGCGGATTTAATATTTTTTATAGTGATGACAAGTTCTGTATAAGCGGCAATCCTGTTTTCTACAATAGTTTTAGAAGAACGAGCTATGGTTAACAAACTGTCCGATTTCAGTGTAGATTGAGCAAAAACGGAAGAAGATAAAAACACTAACAGAGCGAAAAAAAATCCGCTTTCAAATGTGCAGTAAAGTGAAGAGTGTCTTTTCAATGTTGTACTGTTAATTCAATAAACATCAAGGTCAATCAGCAGTCCCAATCTTTTTTTCAAAAAATTTTTTGCCGTGTGTCAGCGCCATTGTATATTTGCACCCCGCTTTCAGAAAAAGCAGAAGCGGATGATCTTCCAAATATATCTGTAAATATTAGTACCAAATTTTTTTCTAAAATAAATTTGGAGAAATAAAAAGGATGATTACCTTTGCACTCCCAAAGCAAATGAGGGGTAGCAAAAAGCTAACAAAAAGTTCTTAGCAAGTTAATAAAAGATGCGGTGTGCG
>Ga0153956_1000056_pt1 | contig 146729 bp, 139 predicted proteins | sample TSFL040MetaG_FD_104704 | JGI IMG/M metagenome (GOLD analysis project Ga0153956, IMG submission 104704) | Attine ant fungus gardens microbial communities from Florida, USA - TSFL040 MetaG | ecosystem: Host-associated > Fungi > Mycelium > Unclassified | place: USA: Florida, Wekiwa Springs... | reverse complement strand
GCCAGACACACCAGCCAGCTCACAAACCGCCGGCACCGAGACCACACCCTCCCGCGCATCCACACCCAACCACGACCAGCCCACCATCAGCAACCTGATGAAAGATCCGGGCTAGGGAGATCAGCGCGGCGGGGCTGTGGAAGTCGAATGCGCGTCGGGTGATCAGCCGGATCTGGGTGTTGATCTGTTCGACGCGTGCGTTGGAGAGGCCGTGCTGGATCGCTGCCGTGATCCCTGCGCGTTGGGCGGTGATCGTCTTGGCGAGCTTGACGAACGCCGGGAGGCGACAGCGCCTGGCCCACGCGATCCAGCCGTCGAGCAGCGAGATCGCCTCCTCGGCGGGCAGTTGGTAGATCTGGCGTAGTTGCTCCTTGAGCAGGTAGGCGCGATAGAGCCGGGCGTTGATCTTCTGGACCTGGGCGAGCTTGACGGCCTGGCGGTCGGTCAGGTTCTCGGGGTTCTTCCAGAGCGCGAAGCGGGCGCCCTTGAGGTCTTTCGCGACCGCGATCTCGCCGCCGCGGCGCGCCTCGTTCCAGACCTCGCGGCGGATCTCATCCAGCGCGTCGGTGGCGAGCATCACGACGTGAAACGGATCCAGGCATAGCTCCGCCTGCGCGCAGCGCTCGCGGACCGGGCCGGCGATCCACGCGGCCATGTCACACGACACCAGTTCGATCTGCTTGCAGCGCTCTTCGCCGAGCGTGTCAAAGAACGCGCAGACCGTCTGCTTATCGCGGCCCGGCGCGGCCCACACCAGCCGGCCGGTGTCATGGCAGACGACGACGGTCAGATAGCGCTGGCCTTTGCGATGCGAGATCTCATCGATCCCGATCCGCCGCAGGCCGTCGAGCAGATCAACCTCGCGGCGCGCTTCGGCGCAGACGCGCTCGAGGATCCGACCGACCGTCCGCCACGAGACGCGCATCAACTCCGCGACCGCCGACTTGGACGTGTTGACCGCCAGCCACGCGGCCTGGTCCTCGAAATCCCTGGTGAACCGCGCGCCGTGCCTGGCCCACGGCACCGCGCACACCACGACACCGTGATCGCGGCAGGTCACGCGCGGCGCCTCGGCTTCGACGAACGCCATCATCGTCGCGAGATCCAGGGCCCGCCACCGGCGCCGCCCATCGCCGAGGTCGAACCCCGGGCTGCGGCGCCGGCACACGCCACAGCGATCCCGCTCTCGCCAGCCAGGCCGCACGCACACCACGACCGCGTTCTCGTCGATGAACACGTCTTCCACCACAGCGCGCCGCAGCCCAAGCAGCCGCGCCCATACCCTGATCCCGCGCACGTCGTCTCGCTTCCTGAGAATCCGACCCTGAAGAAGCCGGAAACCCTAGGCGGCAAGCGGCGTGCGCCCCGCTCTCAACAATTCACCCGACCCACGGGAACGTCAGGAGCGCCGAGAAAGGGCGCGACCTGCGGCGGCGGCTCTTGGTCCAGATCGCCGATCTGGACCTCGACCTCTCCGATCCACCGCATGTCCGATCGCGCCGGCGGGTGTCGTCAGCCGCGCGAGCCCGCGGCGATCTTGCGCAGGTCGAGCGCCTTGTCGAGCGTCTCCTCGTCGACGCCGTGCTCGCGCGCGACCGCCCGCAGCGTCCGCCCGCTCGCCGTCGCGTCCTTGACGATCGCCGCCGCGTGGTCGTAGCCGATGTAGGGGTTCAGCGCCGTCGCGACCGCGAGCGTGCCCTCGGCCGAGGCCTCGAGGCCCGCCGTGTTCGGCTCGATGCCGTCGACGCACTTGGTCGCCAGCAGCGTCGCAGCGCTCGTCAGCAGGCCGATCGACTGCAGCAGGTTGCGCGCGATCAGCGGGATCCGCACGTTCAGCTCGAACTGGCCCTGGAGGCCGCCGATCGTGATCGCGGCGTCGTTGCCGATCACCTGCGCGCCGACCTGCAGCACGACCTCCGGGATCACCGGGTTGACCTTGCCCGGCATGATCGAGGAGCCCTTCTGCAGCTCCGGCAGCAGCAGCTCGCCGATGCCGACGCGCGGACCTGAGCCCATCAGCGCGAGGTCGCCGGCGATCTTGATCAGCGAGACGGCGACGACCTTCAGCGCGCCCGAGAGCTCGACCAGCGCGTCGCGGTTGGCCTGCGCCTCGAACGGATCCTCCGGCGGCGAGATCGTCAGCCCGGTCGCCTCGCTCATCGTCGCGCGCACGCGCTCGGCGAACTGCGGGTGCGTGTTCAGGCCGGTGCCGGTCGCGGTGCCGCCGAGCGGGATCTGCGCGACCTGCGGCAGCGCGTTGCCGACGCGCCGCGCGCCGAGCCGGATCTGCGCCGCGTAGCCGGAGAACTCCTGCCCGAGCGTGACCGGGACGGCGTCCATCAGGTGCGTGCGGCCCGACTTGACGATGTCATGGAAGGCGTCGGCCTTGGCCGCGAACGACGCCTCGAGCTGCGCCAGCGCCGGCAGCAGCCGGTTCGTCGCCTCGTCGAGCGCCGCCAGGTGCACCGAGCTGGGGAAGATGTCGTTCGACGACTGGCCCATGTTCACGTGGTCGTTCGGGTGCACGCCCTCGCCCGCGAGCGTCGCGATGACCTCGTTCGCGTTCATGTTCGTCGACGTGCCAGAGCCGGTCTGGAAGACGTCGATCGGGAACTGGTCGTCGTGCTCGCCGGCGGCGATCGCGTCGCCGGCGGCGGCGATCCGCCGCGCGACGTCGCCGTCGAGCAGCCCGAGCTCGCCGTTCACGCGCGCCGCCGTGCCCTTGATGCGGCCGAGCCAGCGGACGACCGGGACCGGCACGCGCTCACCGGAGACCGGGAAGTTCGCGATCGCCTTCGTCGTCTCCCCGCCCCACAGCTGCTCCACGGTGTCCTGCGCGCTCATCGGCTCACTCACTCCCAAGGGTCTCTGATGTCAATGCCGGCGCCGCACCCGCCGGACGGCGGATTAGAACGCGTCGGCGCGCTCTGGTGTGACGTCGTGCGGGTGCAGCTCCTCGCGGCAGTGCGAGCAGACCAGCACCGGGTCGGCCTCGTTGCCGCAGCTGTGGCGAAGCAGGACGGGCGGGCCGAGCTCGCCGGCGAGGTGCTCGTCGCCCCAGCGCATCAGCGTCACGACCGCCGGGTACAGATCGCGGCCGGCCGGCGTCAGCCGGTACTCGTAGCGCTCGGGCTCCTCGTGGTACAGGCGCCGCTCGAAGATGCCCGCGCTGACGAGCGTCTGCAGCCGCGCCGAGAGGATGTTGCGCGCGATCCCGAGATTGCGCTGCATGTCCGAGAAGCGGCGGACGCCGTAGAACGCCTCGCGCAGGACCAGGAACGTCCAGCGCTCGCCGAGGATCTCCATCGCCCGGGCGATCGAGCACACCGGAGGACGCTCCAGCTGATACATCGCACCGTGGAGCTTACCCACAGCGGACGGTCATCCGCAGAAGGCCGCGAGCTCGCGCGCGACGCCGACCGGGTCGTCGTAGGCGATCAGGTAGCCGGTGCGCGCGAGCACGCGCAGCTGGCCGTCCGGCAGCAGCTCGAGCGCCTGCTCGGCGATCGCCAGCGGATGCATGCGGTCCTCGCTCGCCCACAGCAGCAGCACCGGGCAGGTCATGCGCGGGTAGGCGTCGAGCAGGTCGCGCTGGGCGCCGGCGGGCCAGTGTCGCGCGGCGCGCGCCCACGAGCGCGCACGGGTGCCGTTGCCGCCGAGGTCGCTGACGGCGTGGCGGACGAGGTCGCGCGCCGCTGGCGCGCCGCTGACGCTCAGCCGCTCGCCGCGCGCCGGCCGCAGCGCCAGCGCGCCGGCGTGCGCGATCGCGCGGTCCAGCCCGGGCAGCGCGGCGCCGCGGACGACGACGCGCCCGACGCGCTCGAGCGGGCCGCGCCGCGGCGCCGCGTGCAGCGCGCTCGGCATCAGCACGACGCGGCTCGGCGCGACCAGCCCGGCGGCGATCGCGCGCAGCAGCAGCTGGGCGCCGGCCTCGTGGCCGCCGACCAGCGGCCGCGGGCCGCAGGCGTCGCGCAGGAAGCCGGCGACGACCGCGGCCAGCCAGTCCGGCGTGTACGGGTGGCGCGGGCGGTCCTCGGAGTCGCCGTGCAGCGGCAGGTCGGGCAGCACGAGCCGGTAGCGGTGGCCGAGCTCGGCGACCAGCGGCTCGAACTCGCGGTGCGAGAGGCCCTTCGAGTGCAGCAGCGCCAGCGGCGGCCCGCTGCCCGCCTCGCGGTAGGCGATCCGCGCCCCGTCGGGATGGTGGTAGAGCCGCAGCTTCACGCCGCCGCACACTCTGGCGCACCGGCTAGCGTCATTCGCCGATGCGGCTGCGCTCGCCACACGATCGCGAGATCCTCGTGCTGGCGCTGCCGGCGCTCGGCGCGCTGGCCGCCGAGCCGCTCTACGTCCTCGTCGACACGGCGATCGTCGGACATCTCGGCACGCCGCAGCTGGCCTCGCTGGCGCTCGCGACGACCGTGCTGACGACGGCCTTCACGGTCTTCAACTTCCTCACCTACGGGACGACGGCGCAGGTCGCGCGGCTGTTCGGCGCCGGCCGCCGCGCCGAGGCGGCGGCGCTGGGGTCGCAGTCGCTCTGGCTGGCGCTGGCGATCGGCGCCGTGCTGACGGTCGCGCTCGAGGCGCTGGCACGGCCCGGCATCGCGCTGCTCGGCGGCAGCGGCGCGGTCGGCGACGGCGCCGTGCTGTACCTGCGGATCGCCGCGCTCGGCGCGCCGCTGTTCATGCTCGCCGCCGCCGGCCAGGGCTACCTGCGTGGCGTCTCGGACCTGCGCACGCCGCTGCTGATCCTGCTCGGTGCGCACACGCTCAACGCGCTGCTCGAGCTGCTGCTCGTCTACGGCCTGCGCTGGGGCCTGGCGGGCTCGGCCTGGGGCACGCTGATCGCGCAGACCGCGATGGCGCTGGCGTTCGTCGCGGTGCAGCGGCGCGCCGGCTTCGAGCGGCCGCTGCTCGCGAAGATGCGGCCGCTGGCGCGCGTCGGCGTCGAGCTGGCGGTGCGCACGAGCGCGCTGACGGGCTCGTTCCTGATCGGCTCCGCGGTGCTGGCGCGGATCGGGACCGCCTCGCTGGCGGCGCACCAGGTCGCCTTCCAGCTCTGGAGCTTCCTCGCGCTGGTGCTCGACGCCGTCGCGATTGCCGGCCAGGTGATCGTCGCGCGGGCGCTCGGCGCCGGCTACGCGGCCGCCGCGCGGGCGGCGGCGCTGCGGATGATCCTCTGGTCGGCCCTGGTCGGCGTGCTCTTCGGGCTCGTGCTGCTCGCGCTCGGCGACGTCGTCACGCGCCTGTTCACGCACGACGCCGCGGTGATCGCGCGGACGCGCCAGATCTGGCCGCTGTTCGCGCTGATGATGCCGGCGAACGGCGCCGTCTTCGCGCTCGACGGGATCCTGATCGGCGCCGGCGACACGCGCTTCCTGATGTGGGGGATGCTGGCCGCGGCCGCCGTCTACGTGTCGGTCGCGCTGCTCTCGCTGTGGCAGGACTGGGGGCTCGTCGGCGTCTGGTGCGGGCTGCTCGGGCTGATCCTGGTGCGGCTCTTGACCTGCGCCGCGCGCTTCGCCGGATCGCGCTGGGCGTTGACTGGAGCGCCGGCATGACTACGCTGTTGCGGCTCATGTCGCGCCGGATCGCACTAATCACCACACTGCTCGTCCTCGCCGTGGCCTCGCCGGCCTTCGCGCAGGACGCCTTTGCCCCGCTGCCGCCAGCGGCCACGCCCACGCCGACGCCCGTCGCGACCGCGACGCCGAGCGACGACAGCAACACCGGCCGGACCACGCTCTACATCATCGGCGGCGCGCTGATCGTCGGCTTCGCCGTCATGGGCTGGTTCATCCTGCGCGACGCGCGCCGCAAGCTGCCGGAGGAGGAGGCCGCGCAGCTGACTCGCGCGCGCGACGACGGCCCGCACGCGCACAAGCTGAAGTCCAAGGAGCGCGCGCGCGACCGCGGCCGCCGCTCGCGGGCGTCGCGCAAGCGCAACCAGGCGATTCGCAAGCGAAAGTAACGTCGCACGGAGCTCGACGGCGCGCCTGACCCGTCGAGCGGAGCGAGCCCTCGACCGCCGGCGAGCGGAGGGCGAAACCCTTAATCAGCGAGCTGCCACGAGGTCGGGCACCGTGGCTGAGCCCGGGGCGGTTCGTAGACTCCTCCGTCCCGTGGCTCCGCATCGACCGCTGCCCAAGGACGTCGCCTTCCCCGCGCTCGAGGAGGGCGTGCTCGAGCGCTGGCGCGAGCGCGACGTCTTCCGCGAGTCGATGCGCCGCCGCGAGGGCTCGCCGCCGTTCGTCTTCTACGAAGGCCCGCCGACCGCCAACGGCCGCCCCGGCTCGCACCACGTCCTGGCGCGCGTCTTCAAGGACGTCTTCCCGCGCTACCGCACGATGCGCGGCTACTACGTCGAACGCAAGGGCGGCTGGGACTGCCACGGCCTGCCGGTTGAGATCGCCGTGCAGGAGAAGCTCGGCATCGAGTCCAAGCAGGAGATCGAGGCCTTCGGCATCGCCGAGTTCAACCGCATCTGCCGCGAGTCCGTCTTCGAGTACCTCGAGGAGTGGGACCGGCTGACGGAGCGGATCGGCTACTGGGTCGACCTCGAGCAGCCCTACCGCACGCTCGACACGCCCTACGTCGAGTCCGTCTGGTGGGCGCTGCGGCAGATGTGGGACAAGGACCTGCTCTACGAGGGCTTCAAGGTCGTCCCGTACTGCCCGCGCGACGGCACGGCGCTGTCCTCGCACGAGGTCTCGCTCGGCTACAAGGACGTCGAGGACCCGAGCGTCTACGTGCGCTTCCCGATCGCGACGCCGGCCGGCGCGCTGCGCGAGGGCGACACGCTGCTGGTCTGGACGACGACGCCCTGGACGCTCGTCTCGAACGCCGCCGTCGCCGTCGATCCCGAGCTGACCTACGTCCGCACGACGACCGGCGAGGTGCTGGCCGAGGCGCTGGTGACGCGCGTGCTCGGCGAGGGCGCCGAGATCGCCGACCGCTTCGCCGGCAGCGAGATGGTCGGCGCCGGCTACCTGCCGCCGTTCGACTTCATCCCCGCCGAGGACTACGGCGCCAAGGGGCACACGGTGCTGCCGGCGGGCTTCGTCAGCGACGAGGACGGCACCGGCATCGTCCACACCGCGATCGCCTTCGGCGAGGACGACTTCCAGCTCGGCGTCGCCAACGACCTCGCGGTGATCAACCCGGTGCGCGGCGACGGCACCTACGACGAGCGGATCGGCAAGCACGCCGGCCGCTGGGTCAAGGACGCCGACCTCGACCTGATCGAGGACCTGCGCGAGCGCGGCCGGCTGCTGCGCCACGAGCCGATCCTGCACAGCTACCCGCACTGCTGGCGCTGCGGCACGCCGCTGCTCTACTACGCCAAGCCGTCCTGGTACGTGCGCACGTCGCGCCTGAAGGAGCGGCTGCTGGCCTCGAACGAGACGGTCGCCTGGCATCCGGAGCACATCAAGCACGGGCGCTTCGGGCGCTGGCTGGAGAACAACGTCGACTGGGCGCTCTCGCGCGAGCGCTACTGGGGCACGCCGCTGCCGATCTGGCGCAACGCGGCCGGCGAGACGGTCTGCGTCGGCTCGTTCGAGGAGCTGCGCGAGCTGTCCGGCGTCGAGCTGAGCGATCCGCACCGACCCTACGTGGATGACGTCGAGATCCTGTCGCCGACCGGCGGCGAGCCGCTGCGCCGCGTGCCCGAGGTGATCGACGTCTGGTTCGACTCTGGCTCGATGCCGTTCGCGCAGTGGCACGCGCCGTTCGAGAACGCCGACCGCTTCGACGCGCAGTTCCCGGCCGACTACATCTGCGAGGCGATCGACCAGACGCGCGGCTGGTTCTACTCGCTGCTGGCGATCTCGACGCTGCTGTTCGACCAGTCGCCGTACAAGACGGTCCTCTGTCTCGGCCACATCGCCGACCTCGAGGGCAAGAAGATGTCCAAGTCGCTCGGCAACACGGTCGTGCCGTGGGACGTGATCGACCGTCACGGCGCCGACGCCTTCCGCTGGTACTACCTGACCAGCAAGCAGCCGTGGGACGGCTACCTGTTCTCGGTCGAGACGGTCGGCGACTCGCTGCGCCAGTTCCTGCTGCAGCTCTGGAACACGTACGGCTTCTACGTCCTCTACGCGAACGTCAACGACGTGCCGCGCGACGTGGCGGCCGCGCCGGCGACCGACCTCGACCGCTGGGCGCTCTCGCGCCTGGCCGCGACCGTCGAGGAGGTCACCGAGCGGATGGAGGCCTACGACGCGACGCGCGCCGGGCACGCCATCGCGGCCTTCGTCGACGACCTCTCGAACTGGTACGTGCGGCGCTCGCGGCGGCGCTTCTGGGACGGCGACGCGGCCGCCTTCGCGACGCTGCGCACCGCGCTCGTGACGGTGACGCAGCTGCTGGCGCCGTTCACGCCGTTCGTCGCCGACGAGATCTACGACAACCTCGACGGCGCCGAGCCGAGCGTGCACCTGACGGACTGGCCGGCGGCCGGCGAGCGCGACGTCGCGCTCGAGCAGGCGATGGCGACGGTGCGCGAGACGGTCCGGCTCGGGCTCTCGGCGCGCGCGCAGGCCAAGCTGAAGGTGCGCCAGCCGCTGCGCGCCGCGGTGATCGTCGCCGACGGCGACGAGCGCGCCGCGATCGAGCGCTTGAGCGACGTCGTGCTCGACGAGCTGAACGTCAAGCAGCTGCGCTACGTCGAGCAGGCGGACGAGCTCGGCTCCTACGAGGTCAAGCCGAACTACCGCGCGCTCGGCCCGCGCTTCGGCAAGCAGATGCCGCAGGTCGCGGCGGCGGTCGCGGCGCTGCCGGCGGACCGCGTCGCCGCGACGCTGCGCGAGGGCGGCACGGTCGCGATCGCGATCGACGGGCACGACCACGCGCTCTCCGGCGAGGACCTGCTGCTGGCGATGCGGCCGCTCGCGGGCTACCAGCTCGAGCGCGAGGGCTCGCACGCGGTCGCGCTGGAGCTGGAGCTCGACGCCGCGCTGCAGCGCGAGATGCTCGCGCGCGAGATCGTCCACGCCGTGCAGAGCGCGCGCAAGGCGGCCGGGCTCGAGGTCGAGGACCGGATCTCGCTGCGGCTCGGCGGCGACGACGAGCTGCTCGCCGCGGCGCGCGAGCACGCGGCCTACCTCGCCGGCGAGACGCTCGCCGTCGCGGTCGACTACGTGGACGGCGACGGCGCCGACCCGATCCAGATCGAGGGCCGCTCGCTGCACATCGCCGTCGTGCGCGCCTGACGGGCGCGCGGCGCCCGCGGACCGAACTCCACGTTCTTCTGACGTATGGGGTGGCGTCTTCGGCCTGTCTATCGGCATAATGGCGCGATGGTCCACGTCGCACGCGTCACATGCGCGGCCCTCGCCGCCGTCTGTCTGCTCGCGCCGGCCGCGGCGGACGCCGCGTTGCCGAAGGCGCACCCACCGAAGCGCACGGTCGCCGGCGTCAAGGTCAGCTGGCCCGTCAAGGCAAAGGCGACGCTGAAGCCGGGCGCCAAGCTGAAGGTGCGCGTCCAGTCCAAGCGGCGCAGCTCGAAGCTGGCGCTGGTGCGCGTCAACGCGCGCGGCCGGGCCATCAAGACGATCAAGCGCAAGACGCTGCGGTCGGGCACCTGGACGGTCAAGCTGCCGGCCACGAGCAACGTCACCTACGCGCTGCAGCTGACGATCGCCGGCAAGCGCTACTCGAGCTGGATCACGGCGTCGAAGTCGGCGTCCAAGCTCACGTCGCCGAACGCGACGTCGCCGCGCGGCGGTAGCGGCCCCGGCTCCTCGAGCACGCCCGGCGCCCCGGGCTCGACGCCGTCGACGCCGGGCGCGCCCGGCGGCGGCCCGCCGCAGCTGCCGCCGAACCTGCCGCCGACGACGGTCCCGGTCTGCAACGTCGCCGTGATCGTCGACACGCCGGTGCTCGATCCGGGCACGCAGGTCGCCTACATCGTCTTCAACGCGGCGCTGAAGACGATCACGACCGGCAACGCGCGCTGGGAGCGCCAGCAGCCGGACGGCAGCTGGACGCTGCAGGCGCCGCTCAACGTCGAGCAGCGCCCGCTGGAGCCCGGCGAGGCGGCACCGCGCTACGTCGGCTTCCCGGCACCGCTCGAGCCCGGCAACTACCGGCTGACCGAGGACGTCAGCTTCGCGGCCGGCAGCTGCGGCGCGAGCGCGATGACGGCACCGGTCTCCGCCGGCCCGTTCGTCGTCGGCTGAGCGCGCGACCCTGAAACGACGACGGGCGCCCGCATCGGGCGCCCGTCGCGAAGGCCTACTCGTCGCGTGCGCTACGCGAGCGCCGGCGCGAGCTCGGACTCGATCCGCTTCTTCGGCATCGCGCCCTGGATCCGCTTCGCCTCGGCGCCGTTGCGGAAGAGGATCATCGTCGGGATCGCGAGCACGTTGTAGCTGACGGCCGTCTGCTGGTTGTCGTCGACGTTCAGCTTGACGACGCGGACGTCGTCGCGCTCGCTGGCGATCTCCTCGAGCGCGGGAGCGACGATGCGGCAGGGGCCGCACCAGGGTGCCCAGAAGTCGACCAGGACGGGCGTGTCGGACTCGAGCACCTCAGACTGGAAGCTGTTGTCGGTCACGTCGGTGATGTGCTCTGACATCTCGGGTGGTGCTCCTCTCGCGGTCGTAATGCTTCAGAAAGTATAGCGGTGCTCGCTCGCCTGGTTCGCCGCGCAGCGGGGGCCGGCGCGTAGCCTATTCGAGCCGTGAGCGACAAGACGAACCTGGAGATCGCCGCCGCCTTCGACGAGCTCGGCGACCTGTACGAGCTCGACGGCGCGGTGTCCTATCGCGTCATCGCCTACCGCACCGCGGCCAAGACCGTGCGCGAGGCGTCGGTCTCGGTGATGGCGCTCACGCGCGCCGGCAAGGTGACCTCGCTGCCGGGCATCGGCAAGACGCTCGAGGAGAAGCTGCGCGCGCTCGACGAGACCGGCGACATCCCCGCCGCCGTCAAGCTGCGCGCGAAGTTCCCCTCCGGGCTGATCGCGGTCATGCACCTGCCGGGCTTCGGTCCCAGGCGCGCGCGGCTGCTCTACGACGAGCTCGGCGTCGACTCGCTGCAGGCGCTGCGCGAGGCCGCCGAGGCCGGCCGCCTGCGCGCGCTGCGCGGCTTCGGCAAGAAGGTCGAGGAGAACCTGCTGCGCGTGCTCGCCGAGCACGAGGACGGCGACGGCCCGGCGCCGCGGATCCTGCTCTCGCGCACGCTGCCGGTCGCCGAGCAGATCGCCGGCGCGCTGCGCGCGCATCCGGCCGCCGACCGCGTCGAGATCGCCGGCTCGCTGCGCCGGCTCGCCGACTCGGCCAAGGACGTCGACATCATCGCCACGGCCAGCAACCCGAAGGCGCTGATCGACACGCTCGCCGAGCTCGACCTGGTCGAGTCCGTCGCCGGCTCCGGCGACGCCGGCGCGCGCGTGCGCACGCACACCGGGATGCGCGTCGACCTGCGCGTCGTCGCGCCTGATCAGTTCGGCAACGTCCTGCAGCACCTGACCGGCTCGAAGGCGCACAACGTGCAGCTGCGCGAGCGCGCGGTCCGCCGCGGCCTGCACGTCTCCGAGTACGGCATCCTCGACGACGCGACCGGCGAGACGACGCGCTGCGCGACCGAGGAGCAGGTCTACGAGCGGCTTGGCCTGGCCTGGATCCCGCCCGAGCTGCGCGAGGGCCGCGGCGAGCTGGCGGCGGCCGCCGACGGCACGCTGCCGGAGCTCGTCACGCTCGCCGACGTCCGCGGCGACCTGCATTGCCACACGACGCTCTCGGACGGCCGCCAGAGCGCGGCCGACATGGTCCGCGCGGCGATCGCGCGCGGCTACGAGTACGTCGCGATCACCGACCACAGCGCCAGCCACGGCTTCGGCAACAACGTCACCGCGAGCGCGCTGGAGCGGCGGATCGAGGAGATCGCGGCGCTCAACGCCCAGCACGACGAGATCGCGATCCTCGCCGGCAGCGAGGTCAACATCCTGCCGGACGGCTCGCTCGACTACCCGGACGAGCTGCTGGCGCGGCTGGACTGGGTGATCGCCTCGATCCACACCTCCTTCTCGATGGGCGAGCGCGAGATGACGGACCGCATGCTGCGCGCGATCGAGCATCCGCTGGTCGACGCGATCGGCCACCCGACCGGCCGCAAGATCGAGACGCGGCCGCCCTACGCGCTCGACATGACGCGCGTGATCGAGGCCGCCGCGCGCACCGGCACGATGATCGAGATCAACGCGGCGCCGGACCGCCGCGACCTGAACGAGGTGCACGCGCGCGCCGCCGCCGAGGCCGGCGTCCGCATCCTCGTCGACTCCGACGCGCACTCGGCGCGCAACTTCGAGCTGCTGCGCTACGGGATCGCGACCGCGCGGCGCGCCTGGCTGACGGCCGAGCAGGTCGCCAACACGCGTTCCTGGGCGGACTTCGCGCCGCTGCGCAAGCGCGTCAGCGCGCGCTGAGCAGCGCCGGCAGCAGCCGCTCGGCGACGATCGCGTCGACGGCCGCCGGCGTGAACGGCGCGATCGCCTCCCGCGCGCGCTCGGCGTAGCCGGCGAGCGGGTCGTCGAGCGCCGTGCGCAGCTGCAGGTCGTGCGCGACCAGCCGCGCGTCGAGCGCGCGCGCGAGCGGCAGCGCCGCGTAGGGGCCGGGCGCGGGCGTCGTGACGAGCAGGCAGCCCTCGACGAGCGCCTCCAGCTGCGCGATCCCGTAGTCCTCGCGCCGCGGCGCCGTCGCGAAGACGCGCGCGCGCCGCAGCAGCGCGCGGTACTCGACGCGGTCGAGCATGCCGGCGAAGCGCACGCCGGCGGCGCCCGCGCGCGCGGCCCAGGGCGCGCCGGCGCGCTCGTCGAGGCCGGCGACGATCAATTCCTCGCCGTCGCGGCGCGCGCGCGCCCAGGCGGCCAGCACGCGGTCGAGCCCCTTCTTCGCCGGATTGGCGCCGTACGTGATCGCGGCGATGTCGCGCGCGCCGCTCCCGGCCGGCGCCGGCGCGATCGGCATCGGCACGACGATCGCCGGCGCGTGCGGCGCCCGCGCCTCGGCCAGCGCGCCCTCGCTCCAGGGCGCCAGCAGCGGCGCGGCGGCGAAGCGGCGCGCCTCGACCGGTCGCTGCCAGATCCCGTGGCGGCCGGGGCGGTTGCCGGCGGCCGGCGCGTCGAAGCGGATCGCGCCCGGCGCCGGCGCCAGCAGCGCCGCGGTCGTGCTCGAGTAGAGCACGGCGCGCGGCCGCCACGCGGCGATCGCCGCGCGCGCCGCGCGCCGCGCGTTGCGCGCCCAGGCGAGCTCGATCGCGGCCAGCGTGCGCCACTCGCGCGGGCGCTCGACCGGCGCCAGCTCGACGCGAGCGCCCGCCCGGCGCAGCGCGCCCGCCAGCTCGGCGTCGGCCTCGCGCAGCCCGGCGGTGCCGCCGAGCGAGACGATCAGCACGTCGATCGCCATCAGCCGCCCTGGCGCAGGAAGCTGCCGCCGAAGCCCGGCGTGCGGACGAGCCGGATCGGCTGCAGCGGCGAGGTGCGGTCGACGTAGAAGCGCGTGCCGTCGCGCTCCTCGATCGCCGAGACCGCCGACTCCTGCCGCCGCCAGGCGAGCGCCCAGATGACCTCGAAGCCGGCGGCGATGCCGGACACTTGCGGCACCCAGAGCGAGAGCGCCGCGCAGGCGACCGTCAGCACGAGCAGCGGCCAGAGGCGGTTGACGATCGTTCGCCCCGGCGCCAGCTCCGGCAGCGCGTGCTGCGAGCGCGCGTCGGCGAGCAGCCGCGCGATCGGCGGCGAGGCGTCGTTGCGGCGGCCGAGCCAGGAGCCGACCAGCGCCGAGCCGATCCACCAGGCGGCGCAGAAGTAGGCGGCCGCGTCGTCACCGACGCCGCGCGCGAGCGAGATCACGGTCAGCGCCGCGAGCAGGCTTGCGGACGCGCCGCTGGAGAGGACGGTCGCCTTGAGGAGGTCGCCGAACCGCAAGGTCCGCCGTCAGCGCAGCAGCGCCCCGAGCAGCTCGCGGACGCCCTCGGTCCCCTCGACCATCACGTCGGCGCGCTCGGCCAGCGCCGGCGGTCCCTCCTCCGAGCGCACGCCGACGCGCAGCGCGTAGCCGAGGCGGCCGAGCGCCTGCAGCTCGCCGAGGCCGCGGAAGGCGTCAAGGTCGGTCACGTCGTCGCCGACGTAGACGGCCGCGGCGAGGTCGGTCTCGCGCAGCAGGCCGACGATCCCGGCGCCCTTGTCGATCCGCACCGGCGGCCGGATCTCGAGCACCTTGCGGCCCCAGTGCGTGACGAAGCCGGCGGCCTCGGCGGCCGCGGCGACCTGCTGGACGGCGGCCAGCGCGTCGTCCTCGTCCGGCGTCCCGCGCCAGTGGAAGGCGGCGATCGCCTCCTTGTCCTCCAGCCGCACGCGCAGCCGCCGCAGCTGCTCGCCGAAGGCCTCGTGCGCGAAGTCCTGGACGCGCCGCGTCCAGGCCTGCAGGTCCTGGTCGAGCTCGGGCGCGATCGCGCCCGGCCGCAGCACCTCCGAGCCGTGCGAGCCGAGGTAGGCGATCGAGCCGAGCGCGACGATCCGCCGCGCGTCGGAGGCGCGGCGGCCGGAGACGCAAGCGACGACGCCGTAGCGGCGCGCCACCTCGATCAGCGGCCGGCGCGTGGTCTCGGGCACGTGCGCGTCGTCCGGCAGCTGGACGATCGGCGCCAGCACGCCGTCGACGTCGAGCAGCACGGCGGCGTGCGCGGGGTCCTCGCGCAGCGGTGCCAGCAGCTGCGCGAGGGTCTCGGCGGCGGACGTCACCCGCTAAGTATTGCGATCGGCGGCGATCAGGTCGCGGATCTCGGTCAGCAGTGAGGCCTCGTCGCTCAGCGTCACCGCGTCCGCCTCGGCCTCGGGCGCGCGCCGGCGCCGCTCGAGCAGCGCGTTCAGCGGCTTGACGACGAGGAAGAAGATGACCGCGGCGAGGATCACGAACGCGATCACCGCGTTCAGGAAGTGGCCGTAGCGGAACGTCGAGCCGTTGATCGTGAACTGCAGGGCGGAGAAGTCCGGCTTGCCGCCGATCGCCGCGATCAGCGGCGTGATGAGGTCGGCGACGAGCGCCGACACGACTGCGCCGAAGGCGGCGCCGATCACGACGGCAATCGCCAGATCGACGACGTTGCCGCGCAGGATGAAGTCGCGGAACTCCTTGAGCATGCCCGTGAGTTCGCTGTAAACGCGCCATTGCCTGCTCCGCGGCGCTGCTCTAGCCTGCGCGCCCGTGAACGCTCGCGGCGCAGCCGGCGTGCTGGCGGCGCTCGTCGCCGGTCTGCTGCTGCTCGCCGGCGGCCGCGCGCCCGCCGCCTACCCGATCGTCGGCGGCACGCCGGCGCCGGCGGACACGTGGCCGTCGACGGCGTTCGTCTTCGGCTGCAACGTCGCGCCCGACGCGAGCGGCAGCTGCCCGGCCGGGCAGGGCTACGGCTGCACGGGCTCGGTGATCGCGCCGCAGTGGGTGATCACGGCGGCGCACTGCGCCTACGCGCGCGACCAGAACGGCCAGACGGTGACGCCGGGCTTCGTCACCGTCGTGCTCGGCAGCAAGGACTACAGCGCGCCCGACGCGACGCGGATCGCCGCCGACCACTGGGTCGTCGACCGCTTCTACGACCCGTCGGTCAGCAGCAGCGACGTCGCGCTGCTGCACCTGCGGACGCCGACGACCGTGCCGGCGATCCGCGTCGCGACGCAGGGCGAGGTCGGCTCCGGCGCGCTGCAGAGCGACGCCGACGTGCCGAACGCGGCCGGCTGGGGGACGACCGACGAGGCCAGCCAGCAGTCGACGACGCTGCTCCAGCAGGCCTACCTGCAGATCCACGACGCGGCGGACTGCGCGCAGCGGATCGGCCGGCTGTTCGCCGCCGGCATCGAGACCTGCGCGGGCACGGCCGGCGTCGCCGGCGCCTGCCACGGCGACAGCGGCGGGCCGCTGGTGCTGTTCGACGAGGACAGCGGCGAGCCCGTCCTCTACGGGCTGACGAGCTTCGGGCCGCAGTCGGCGGTCGACCCGGCGCTGGCGCCCTGCTCGACCGCGGTGCCGTCGGTCTTCACGCTGCTGCCGGCGTTCACGCAGTTCATCGACGACACGCTGAGCACCGTCTACGCGGACCCGTCGCCGTCGCCGCAGCCGTCGTCCACCAGCGGTGAGACTGTCGCGATCCCGACGCCCTCGCCGGTCCCCGCGCCGAGCGCCGTGGTCGCGCCGCTGCCGCTGCCGGCGCCGGCGCCGGCGCCTGTAGCGAAGCCGACCGCCGCCTGCCGCAAGGCGCGCACGGCGCTGACCCGCGCCCGCAGGCACGAGCGCGCGACGCGCGCGACGCTCAAGTCGCTGCGGCGCAAGAAGGCCGCCAAGCGGCGGATCGCGGCGGCCGACAAGCGCTACCACGGCGCCCGCCGCACGCGCGTCAAGGCCGCGGCGGCCGCCAAGAAGGCCTGCTGATCGCGCTCAGTAGCCGCGCTCGGCGTCGATCGGCGCCAGCAGCGGCTCGCCGGCCGCCAGCCGCTCGACGTTCTCGCGCACGCGCTGCGCGAGCAGCGCCGCCTCCGCCGCGGGCGGACTGGCGACGTGCGGCGTGACGATCGCGTTCGGCAGCGTCCACAGCGGATGCTCGTCGGGCAGCGGCTCGGGATCCGTGACGTCGAGCGCGGCGCCGGCGATCGAGCGCTCGCGCAGCGCCGCCACGAGCGCGTCGGTGTCGACCAGCGTGCCGCGCGCGACGTTCACCAGCCAGGCGTGCGAGCGCATCGCCCGCAGCTCGCAGGCGCCGACCATCCGCCGCGTCGCCTCGGTCGCCGGCGCGGCGATCACGACGTGGTCGGCGGCGCTCCAGACCTCGCCGATCCGCGCCGCCGGCAGCGTCCGCGCGGCGCCGGCGACGTCGTAGCCGCTGCGCGTCACCGCGACGATCTCGACCCTGTGCGGGCGCAGCAGCTCGATCAGCGCGCGGCCGATGCCGCCGGCGCCGACGATCGCGACAGTCGAGCCGGTCAGGACGCCCGTCTCCGTCGGCTGCCAGCCGCGCGCTCGCGCGCTCGTCGCCAGCCCGCGGACGCCGGCCAGCAGCAGTGCCAGCGCGTGCTCGGCGACCGGCTGCGCGTAGACGCCCGCGGCCGACGTGAAGGTGACGGCCGGCGTCGCCTCGATCCGCGCCAGCCAGCGCTCGATGCCGGCGATCGACAGCTGCACCCAGCGCACCGAGGCGGGCAGCTCGGGCAGCGAGTCCGGGCGCAGGTCGGCCCAGACCACGCCGTCGGCCCCGGGCAGCGCCGACAGCGCGCCGCCGCCGCGCTCGACCGCGGCGGCCAGCTGCGGCTGCTCGCCCGGTCCGACGTGGATCGCCGGTTGCGTCTGCGCGCGGCGTAGCTCACGCGCTCGGCCTGCGCTGTCGGTCACGCCATCAGCATGACGGTCGCGGCCGGCCGAGCCGGCGCCGGTCGCGTCCGCCGCTCAGCGATGCACCGTCTCGCAGCCGCCGACGATCACGTCCTGCGGGTCGGCGAAGACGACGTCGTTGCCCGGCCCGCAGTCGATCCGGTCGACGGCGCCGTCGACCGCGTTGATGCGATCGTCGCCCGGACCGCCCGCGATCACGTCGCTGCCCTGCGTGCCGGCGAGCGTGTCGTTGCCGGGACCGCCGTCGATCACGTCGTCACCGAAGCCGCCCTCGATCGTGTCGTCGCCCTCGTCGCCGCTGATCCGGTCGTTGCCGTAGCGGCCGTAGAGGCGGTCGTCGCCGGGGCCGCCGTGCAGGTCGTCGTCGCCGTCCTCGCCGTCGACGTAGTCGTCGCCGCCGTTGCCGAACAGGCTGTCGTTGCCGGCGTTGCCGAAGATCGAGTCGTTGCCGTCGCCGCCGTAGAGCGTGTCGTCGCCGCCGGTGCCGTGGTAGACGGACTGCGCGTCGCTGTTCACCGAGGCCTCGGGCGCCGTCAGGATCACCGTCTCGCAGCCGATCAGCTGGTCGCGCGTCGGCGCCGTGCTCTCGGTGTAGACGGTGTCGCTGCCGGGGCCGCAGTAGACGACGTCGGCGCCGGCGGCGTCGGCGACGCGGATCGTGTCGTCGCCGGCGCCGGCGTGGATCGTGTCGTTGCCGTCGCCGGCGACGATTACGTCGTCGCCGTTGCCGCCCGAGAGGTAGTCGTCGTCGGAGCCGCCGTCGATCACGTCGTCGCCGTCGCCGCCGTAGATCGAGTCGCGGCCGGCGTCGCCGGACATCGTGTCATTGCCGGCGTCGCCGGTCATCCGGTCGCCGGCGTTGCCGCCGTAGAGCGTGTCGTTGCCGTCGCCGCCGTCGAGCCGGTCGGCGCCGTTGCGGCCGTAGAGCGTGTCGTCGCCGGGGCCGCCGGAGATCAGCTTGTCGTTGCCGCTGCCGCCGTCGAGCAGGTCGTTGCCGGGGCCGCCGTCGAGCAGGATGTCGTTGCCGAGGCCGGACTCGACGATCACGTCGTCGCCCTCGCCGCCGGTCAGGATGTCGTCGGCGTCGCCGCCGTCGATGCGGTCGTTGCCCGGCCCGCCGTCGATCACGTCGTTCGAGAGGCCGCCGTTGGCGACGTCGTCGCCCGGGCCGAGCTCGATCCGATCCTTGCCGTCGTCGCCGAAGACCTTGTCGTCGCCGTCGCCGGCGTCGATCACGTCGTCGCCGCTGGAGGCCGAGATCGTGTCGTTGCCGAAGCCGCCGAGGATCTGGTCGTCGCCGCGGCCGGCGCGGATGATGTCATCGCCGCCGAGGCCGGAGATCAGGTCGTTGCCGCGCGTGCCGTTGAGCATGTCCGGACCCTCGGTCCCGGTCAGCACGGCCAGTCCCGGCTGGACGACGAGGTCGGTCGGCCGCGTGCCCGGCATCCGGATCGTGTGCAGCAGCTGGCCGGAGATCGCCGAGACGACGTAGACGCTGTGGCGCGGCGGCGAGGCGACGTAGAAGCGCACGTTGTCCGCCGAGGCGGCGGCGCGCGCCGGTCCGGCGCCGGCCGCGAGCCGGCGCAGCACCTTGCCCTTGGTCAGGTCGACGAAGACCGAGCGTGTGGCCAGCCGCGGCCGCGGCGTTCCGGGCGCGACGAGCGCGCGCGAGCCGTCGGGCGAGATCGCGACGCCGCCGCCTCCGCCGGCGCCGAGCGCGATCGTCCGCAGCACGCGCGCCGTGCCCGGGTCGAGCTCGATCAGCCGCGTCGTCGGCGTCGGCGTGCGCGTGGCGCCCTTCGGCTTCGGTGGCGCGGTCGTCGAGCTGATCCAGGCGTGGCCATCGTGGTCGAGCGCGACGCCGGCCGCGTTCGGGATGCTCAGCCGCCGCGCGCGGCCGCTGGCGATCGTCAGCACGGCGACGCTGCCGCCGCGCTCGACGACGATCGCGTGCTTCGCCGTCACCGCGATGTCGAGCGGCGTGCCGGCGAGCTTGCGATGGCCGATCGGCGGCGCCGGCGCGAGCGGGCTCATGAAGTCGATGCCGCCCTGGCGGGCGACGTCGACGCGCGAGCCGTCGGGCGCGACGGCCAGCGCCAGCGCCTTGCCGCGCAGCAGCGCCGAGCCGGCACCGGCGCCGGCGGTCGTCGTCAGGCTCACGTAGGTCAGCGTCGCGCCGGCCGCGACGTAGGCGTGCCCGCCGTCCGGCGCGGCGGTGACCGCGCGGGCGAGCCCGGGCAGCTTGACGTCGTTGACGACGGCGTTGCTGCCGGTGTCGATCAGCGAGACGTGCGCGCTGCCGTCGGCGACGGCGACGACGCGCGCCTGCGCGGCGGTCGGGAGGGCGAGCAGCAGCGCGGTGGCGAGCAGCAGTCGGCGCATCGTCAGGACTCAACACGCGCCCAACGCGCGCGATGCGGTGACCGCTGAGTGGCGCGGCCGCTAGAGGCCGGCGAGCGGGTCCGGCTTCTGCGGCGTCGCCGGCGTCTTCGGGCTCGGGTTCAGCAGCGTCCGCACGCCGGCGACGGGGCCGAGCACGGCCGCGACCCAGAGCCAGGAGACGCCCCACGGGTGCAGCAGGTGCTGGCCGGCGAGCAGGACGATCACGCCGAAGGCGACCGGGAAGGCGAGCAGCGGCAGCGCCCACTTCGCGATCCCGCCGCGACGCGCGCCGAGCACGACGCCGAGCCAGGTCGCCATGCCGACGATGAAGCCGCCGTGGCCGCTGACGGCCCAGTGCTCGAGCAGCACGACCGCCCAGGCGATCGCGATCCCGGCCCAGACGCCGTAGCGCGTCTTGTCGCCGCGCATGACGGTGTAGACGGCGACGACCACCGTGGCGACGATCAGGACGATCATCGCGGTGCCGAAGACGAACGAGCCGATCAGCCAGGCGAGCGCGCCGACCACGGCGCCGATCAGCCCGCCGCGCAGCGTCGCGTCGGCGATCCGTCCGGCGGCGCGCCGCTTGCCCGGCTGCTTCGCCGTGGCTCCCAGCTGGTCCAATGCGCTCATGAGTCCGACGATACCGCTCGTTGGGACGGGCGCGCGCGAATACGGGGGCCTGCCCTACCGTGCGGCGCGTGCGCGCGCCGCGCCGCGCTCCTACCCGGCGGACCGGTAACGCAGCCCGTCGAGCGCGAGCGCCAGCACGCGCTCGCGCTGCTCGTCGTCGCCGCCGACCATCGCGACGCCGCCGACGAGCCGGCCGACGTCCGCGAACGTCGTGTCCGGGCGCACCTCGCCGGCTTCCTGCGCGCGCGTGAGCAGCCGCTGGCCGGCCTCGCGCAGGGCGACGCGGCAGCGCTTGAAGACCTCGGCGTCGCGGTCGGCCTCGAGCATCGCCTCCGACAGCGCGCGCTTGGTCGCCGCGAAGCTGACGTACTCGCGCAGCCAGCCCGACAGCGCCTGCCAGGGCTCGAGCTCGGCGTAGTTCGCGGTCGCCGCGCTGATCGCCTCGACCTCGTCGACGTAGACCGCCTCGATCAGCGCCTGGCGCGTCGGGAAGTGGCGGTAGAGCGTGCCGATGCCGACCTGCGCGCGGCGCGCGATCTCCTCCAGCGACGCCTCCTGGTCGCGCTCCTTGAAGGCCGCGCGCGCGGCCGCCAGCAGCTTGTCGTAGTTGCGCTGCGCGTCGGCGCGCAGCGGGCGCTTGCGGAGGGGCTCGGTCTCGGCGGGGGTCATCGCAGGTCGTCTCGACGTTCCGCTTGAAATGCGGAGGTACCCTCCGTATCATACTGAGCGGAGGGTGCCTCCGGCTTCGGAGACGCTTCTGGAGGCCGCCTCCAAATCTAGCGCCGTCACGTACTCCCCGAAAGGGCCTTCTCTCCATGGCTTCACTGCTCGACGCCCCGCCGCAGCGGGGCGCTCGCCGCGCGCCGTGCTCGCCCGCCGTGCTGGCGGTCATCCTCGCCTGCCAGCTGATGCTCGTGCTCGACGTCACGGTGATCCTCACCGGGCTGCCGCACATCCAGAGCGCGCTCGGCTTCTCGGACGCCAGCCTCTCCTGGGTCCAGAACGCCTACACGCTGACCTTCGGCGGCCTGCTGCTGCTCGGCGCCCGCGCCGGCGACATCCTCGGCCGCCGCCGCACCTTCGTCGCCGGCATCGCGCTCTTCACCGCCGCCTCGGCGGCCGGCGGGCTGGCGCAGACGCCGTCGATGCTGCTGGCGGCGCGCGCGCTGCAGGGCATCGGCGCCGCCGTCGCCGCGCCGTCGACGCTGGCGCTGCTGACAACCAGCTTCCGCGAGGGCCGCGAGCGCGTCCGCGCCGTCGCCTACTACAGCGCGATCACGTCGGCCGGCGGCAGCGTCGGGCTCGTGCTCGGCGGCATGGTCACCGACTGGATCTCCTGGCGCTGGGGCCTGTTCCTGAACGTCCCGATCGGCATCGCGCTGATCGTCCTCGCGCCGCGGCTGCTGCCCGAGACCGAGCGCCGCGCCGGCCGCTTCGACCTGCTCGGAGCGCTCAGCTCGACGCTCGGCATGACCGCGCTCGTCTACGGCTTCGTGCGCGCCGGCGGCGACGGCTGGGGCGACCGGCTGACGGTCGCCTCGTTCGTCGCCGCGATCGCGCTGCTGAGCGCCTTCGTCGCGACCGAGCTGCGCGCGCCGCAGCCGATCGTGCCGCTGCGGCTGTTCGGCGACCGCCGCCGCAGCGGCGCCTACGCCGTCCGCCTGCTGCTCGTCAGCGGCAACTTCTCGTCCTTCTTCTTCATGACGCAGTACCTGCAGGGCGTGCTCGGCCTCGACGCGCTGCAGGCCGGCCTGGCCTTCCTGCCGATGACGATCGTGATGTTCGCGACCGGCCGCGCGGCGCCGGCGCTGGTGCCGCGCCTCGGCACGACGCGGCTGCTCGTCGCCGGGCTCGCCGGCGCCTGCGTCGGGCTCGCCTGGCTGAGCCGGGTCGACGCCGGCTCGAGCTACTTCCCGCACGTCGCGCTGGCGATGGTCGTCTTCGGCGCCGGCACCGGCCTGGCGATGACGCCGCTGACCGCGGCCGGGCTCGAGGGCGTCGCGCCCACTGACGCCGGCGCCGCCTCGGGGCTGCTCAACGTCTCCCAGCAGCTCGGCGGCTCGCTCGGGCTCGGCATCCTCGTCTCGGTCTTCGCCTCGGCCGGCGGCGCGACGGCGCTGGCGCACGGCGTCGCCGCGGCGCTGACCGGCTCGGTCGTCTTCCTCGCGCTGGCGATCGCCGTCGTGCTGCTCGTCATGCGCCCGCGCGGCGAACGGACGGCGCTGCGGACCGCGTAGCGCTCAGATCGCCGACCAGCTGGCGCCGCCCCAGGCCGGCTCGACGTGCTCGCGCTCGGCGACGTCGACGCGCACGGGCACGCGCCGGCCCTCGCGCAGGCCGCCGAGCGAGCCGGTCGGGACCAGCCAGCGCACCGTGCAGCCGTACGGCTCGGCGCCGTCGCGCTCGACGCGCAGCCGCACGCGGACGATCACGGCGTCCTGCGCCGGCTGGTCGTTCGAGCGGCCAACGGCGACGATCGTGGCGTGGCCGCCGGCGAGCTCGCGCGGCGGCCGCCGCCTAGGCCAGAGGCGCACCGGAGAAGCTGAGCGAGAGCCAGATCGCGTGCGGGATCAGGAGGATCAGCCGGAAGAAGACCGTCAGCCGATTGCGGACGAGGTCGTCGTCGACCTCGAGGCGGATCGGATGCTCCTGGGGAACCGAGAACGCTGCCGCGTCTGACATCGCGCCTCCTGAGGCGGTCGGGTGCGGCGCAATGCTCCCATCGCGCCGCGTTCCCTGCTCGCCCACGCCGCGCTCAGGCGGAAGCCTCGGCGGGCGGCGCCGCCTCGGCGCCGCGGCGCGCCGCGCGGCGCTTGGGCGCCCGCACCTGGATCTCGCGCGCGACGACGTAGCTGCCGAGCACGATCGCCAGGCGCCAGCAGCTGCAGCACGATGCCCTCCCAGGTCGCGTAGAGCCCGAGCCAGCTGTTGGCCCAGATCGGCACGCTGAAGGCCGTCGGGCTCGCCGGCAGCCAGCCGAGGCCCTGCAGCACGTGCACGGTCGAGCCGGTCATCACGGCGAGCACGACCGCGATCAGCACGCCGGTCGCGATCAGCATCTTCTTGTAGGGCAGCTTGCGCTGCAGCGCGAACGTCATCACGCCGACCGCGAGCGTGGCGGCGAGGCCGATGCCGGCGCCGAGCAGGCAGGCCTGGGTTCCCGCGCTGACCTGCAGGTTCTGGATGAAGAGGACGGTCTCGAAGCCCTCGCGGTAGACGCTCGTCAGTCCGAGGATCGCCAGCGCCAGCGCCTGGCCTGAGACGAAGCTGAAGCGGTCGAGCCGCTCGATCGACTTGCGCTGGCGGTTGAAGCGCGAGATCCACTGGCTCCAATAGACCTTGTGGAAGAACCAGTTGGTGATCACCAGCAGCACGGTGATCGCCAGCCCGGTGATCGCCTCCAGCCGCAGGCCGCCGGTGCCCAGCTGCGAGATGACCAGCCGCACGACCAGCCAGGTGACGGCGGTGGCGCCGATGCCGGCGACGCCGCCGAGCAGCTGCTCGGTCGTCGCGAGCTGCGAGCCGGCGCGCTTGACCGCGTCGGCGACGGCGGGCGCGGCGTCGCCGCGGTCCAGCGCCGTGAGCACGCCGGGCGTGTCCGCGCTCGTCGCCCAGAAGGCGTCCTCGAGCGCGGCCGCGTCGCTGCCGAGCCGGCGCCGCGGGCCGGCGCTGAGGCGGTAGCCGCGCAGCGCGCCGGCGACCGCCGCCTGGCGCCGGCCGGCCTTCGCCGCGGCGGCGCTCGCGGCGAGCGCCGAGCGGATCGCGTCGTACGGGCGCGCCGGCGGCTTCGGCGTCGCGACGCCGCCGGCGCGCTCGGTCAGCGTCGTCACGGCGTCGGCGATCGGCCACGGCTGCAGCGCGTGCCTGGTCGCGTCGACGGTCGTCGCGAGCCGCGTCAGCGCCGGCGACGGGTAGGCGGCGGCGCGCAGCCGCGTCTCGGCGCGCAGCCGCGTCGCCAGCGCCGCGTCGTGCGCGATCGCCGCCTGGCGGTACTGCAGCGCGACGTCCGCGAGCAGCCCCGCGGGCGGCGCGGCGTCGGCGGCGCGCGCCAGCGCGGCGACCAGCGCCAGCGCCGCCAGGCAGGCCAGCACGGTCGCGGCGAGCGCGCGCACCGCCGCCGGTCGCTCCCGCAGGTACGGTCGCGCATCCGCGGGAGCGGCCACTAGTCTCGAGCATCTCCTGCTGACGCTGCGGCAGCTCGTCGTCGAGGATCTGCAGCGCGACGCCGACCGCCATGCAGATGGCGACGGCGGCGAGCACGCCGATCCACATCGGCTTGAGCGCGTCGCGGCGACCCTCCTTGCGCGGGAAGGTGGCGACAAGCCCGCCGCGACGTGCGCAGACCGACCGGACGGACCGCGTTCCGCCGCCTGCCGGTGCGCTTTGTGGCGGACCGCTAGCTCGGCAGGCCGTGCTCGAGCGCGCCCTTGACCGTCGCGTCGAGCGCGTTCAGGCGGTAGAGCGCGAGCGCCTCGGCGGAGGCGAAGCGGCGGCCCGGCGCGGCGTCCGGCCCGTGGTGCGTGAGCACGCAGTGGGCCAGCGCCAGGCGCCGATCGGTCGCCAGCGGTCCTGAATACGTATCGATCAGCTGCTGGCCGAGCACGACGTGGCCGAGCAGCCGGCCCTCGTCGCTGAGCGCGATCTCGGCGCCGTAGCTGAACTCGCGCGTCTTGCCGACGTCGTGCACGAGCGCCGCGCAGAGCAGCAGGTCCGGGTTCAGCCGCGGATGCAGCTGCAGCGTCTCGAGCGCCAGCGTGGCGACGGCGACCGTGTGCTCGAGCAGGCCGCCGAGGTAGGCGTGGTGGCCGCCGCGCGTGCACGGTGCGCGGCGCCACTGCGCGCGCAGCGCGGCGTCGCCGAGCATCCGCTCGAGCAGGCCGCGGTAGCCGGGGTCGTGGACCTCGCGCGCCAGGTGCTCGAGGAAGCCGTCGAGCTCGTCGAGGTCGCGGTAGGCGACCGGCAGGAAGGCGGCCGGGTCGGCCTGCTCGGCGCGGGCGATCGCGCGCACCTCGACCTGCAGCTCGTCGCGGAAGCGCTCGACGCGGCCCTGCACGCGCACGAGGTCGCCGCGCTCGAAGCGGCCGGCCAGCAGGTCGGCGTCGCGGAACGCGCGCGCGGGGATCGCGCCGCTGCGGTCGCGCAGCTCGAGCGCCAGGTAGGGCGCGCCGGAGCGCGCGAGCAGGCGATCCTTGCGCGAGCAGGCGAAGACGCCGTCGACCTGGTCGCCGGCGCGCAGGGACGCGATCGTGGGCGGCGCGGGCACGTTCATGGAGGTGCGGACAATCTTGGGCGGGCGTTCGGACGCGGTACCGTGCACCCATGCAGCCACTCCGCTGGGAACACCGTCCCGACGGGCTCCGCTCGCCGGCGCTCGTGTGCGCCTTCAAGGGCTGGAACGACGCGGGGGAATCGGCGACGTCGGCCTTGACGTTCGCCGCCGGCACGCTCGGCGCCGAGCCGTTCGCGGCGATCGACCCGGAGGACTTCGTCGACTTCCAGTCGACGCGCCCCGTGGTGCGGCTGGTCGACGGCGTCTCGCGCAAGATCGAGTGGCCGGACTTCGAGATCCACGCCGCGCGCATCCCGCGCGCGCCGCGCGACCTGATCATGCTCTCCGGCCCCGAGCCGGCGATGCGCTGGCGCACCTTCTCGCAGACCGTGATCGACCTCGCCGAGGCGCTCGGCGTGCAGATGGTCGTGCTGCTCGGCGCGCTGCTCGCCGACGTGCCGCACTCGCGCCCGGTCTCGGTGACGGCGCACGCGACCGACCCGGCGCTCGTGCGCCGGCTCTCGCTGCAGCCGCCGACCTACGAGGGGCCGACCGGCATCATCGGCGTGCTGCACGACGCCTGCGCCGACGCCGGGCTGCCGTCCGCGTCGCTGTGGGCCGCGGTGCCGCACTACGTCGCCGTCGCGCCGAACCCGAAGGGCGCGCTGGCGCTGCTGCGCCGGCTCGAGCGGCTCGTCGGCGTGACCGTCAACGCGACCGAGCTCGAGGACGCGGCGATCGACTACGAGCGCCAGGTCTCGCGAGCGGTCGAGCTCGACCCGGACGTGCAGGCCTTCGTCGAGCGGCTCGAGCGCGCCGCCGACGAGGAGGAGAGCGCGCGCCCGGACCCGGGCTCGCTGCCCTCGGGCGACGTGCTGGCGCGCGAGTTCCAACGCTTCTTGCGTCAACAGGGCAAGTAACGTCGCACGGAGGTCGGCGGGACCGCTGGACCTGGCAGACGAAGCCAGGACTGGAAGTCCCGACGACCGGAGGGCGAAACCCATTCTCTCCGGGATCGGCAAGCCCGAACCCGGCAAGCCCCGGACGACCGGAGGGCGAACCCCGTTCTCTCACAGGACTGGCAGGCCCCGCCGGACGGAAGGCGAACCCGTTCTCCCGAGATCGGCAGGCGGGCGTGGCGGACGGCGCCGTCAGGGCGACGAATGTCGGGTGAGACGTAGGATTTCGCTGGTGCCGGAATACGCTGTGAATCTGAGCGCGCACGAGACCGCAGCCGTCGACGACTTGATCAACTTCGCTCGCCCGCCGGTGACCGAGCTGGTGCTCGGTGTGCAGTTCAGCGAGTCGATCGTCGACCTCGACGTCGTTGCTGCGTTCGGCCTGCGAACCAAGGCTGAGTTGCCGCGCCGCGAGCATCACGGCCCGCTCGCCCGAACGACGGAGAGCTTCGCGCCTGCGCCGTCGGCGCGCCGGATCGCGTTCGAGGTCATGCGGGGCTTCGAGCTGCCGCGCACGTGGTTCATCAGCGACGACGAGCGAGAGGTCGTGCAGATGCAAGCGGACCGGCTGATCTTCAACTGGCGACGGATGACGCCTGACGACGACTATCCGCGTTACGCACGGCTGCGGCCGATCTTCGAGCGCCACCTCGCGACGCTTCGCCACTGCCTCGCCGATGCGGGACGGTCATCCGGCATCGTCGATCTCGCGGAAGTGACCTACGTCGACGAGCTGGCTGTGCCTGACGCTCCGGCCGGCATGCATCCGCCGCTCTCGCGGTCACTGGAGCTCGTGCGCGACGTAGCAGCGGGCGGTCCCCTGCCGGCCGCGGAGGACATGAGGGTCCAGGCGCGGTTCCGGATTCCCGACCCGAATGGCGGAGACCGGCCGGCGGGTCGGCTGTACGTCGACGCTGAGCCGTCGCTTCGTGCCGCCGACCGCACCCCGATCTACCTGTTGAAGCTGACGGCGAACATCGTGATGCCGATGCCGGATGACGCTGCGCTCGTCGGTGCCCTTGATCTTGGCCGCGAGTGGGCCGTTCGCGGCTTTGAGCAGATCACCACGAAGGAAGTCAAGGCGCTCTGGCAGCCCCTCCCCACTGAGAACGCATGACCGCGCTTGCTCCCGATCCGTCGACCACTCCCGGTTACCGCCCGGTCGCCTCGACCCAGCCGAGCACGACGGCGCTGCTACCGCGCTCCGTCACTCTGACCGTCGAGGTCGTGCCGGCGCCGCCGTGGCTGGGTGACATGGTCGACCGTATCAATGACCTGCTCGCGCTCCCTGCCGACTGGGACACCTATGGCGCGCCACCGATCGAGCCAGCGCACATCATCGACGCCATCAGGCTCATGACGCGGATCATCTCGCCTGACGGCTTCGCGCCGTGGATCGCTCCAACCGTCAATCGCGGCATCCAGCTCGAATGGCAACACGGTGATGTCGATGTCGAGGCTCGCGTTGACGACGCCGGCGCGCACCTCTATGTCGGCGACGACGACGGTGAGGACGAAGGCGACCCGACTCGGCGCCCTGATCTCACCGCCCGCGCAGCACGTGCCCTCGGCGACGCGATCATCGCGGCTTGACACCCGGCCCGCCTGACGACGACTCGGTCGCTCGCGATTGCCGGCTGTTTCGCCGGATCACCGAGCATCACACCGCGCCCGCGCCCGATCGACCAGGCGGCATCCGGATCTCCAGCGCGGCATTCCAGCCCTCCAGCGACGGCTCCGGTGTCTCCGTCTCGATCGAGGATCGGATGATCGAGCTCGGCATCCATCCCCGCGATCTCATCGCCGGTCACCCGGGCGCTCTGCTGGCCTACATCACCGCCGGCGTCGTACGAGACCACGGCAAGGGAGTCGTCCGCGAACCCGTTGACGACGACCCTTCTCACGGCAATCTGACCGGACCTGACACGACCGGGATTCGCAAGCGCCTTGCCCGCACCGCCGACTGGGAGATTGGTCCCGGCGCCGGCTCGTCTACCGCATGATCGTGCGGCGTCACCGCTCCGCCGCCGGGCAGGCGATCCGGTAGTCGCACATCGAGCAGGCCGACCATGACGGCGTCGGCTCGAAGCCCTGCCCGAGGATGCCCTCGGCGACGGTCAGCACCGTCTCGGTGATCCACTCGCGGTCGGCGTCGTCGCGCTCGACCGGCACCTTCTCGTCGTCGAGCACGTAGTAGTAGGCCTGCTGCGCCGCCTCCAGCTGCCAGGCCTCGCGCGCGCCGACGGCGTAGAGCGAGAGCTGGACGTCCTCGCGCAGCTGCGCCGCGGTCTTCGGGCGGCCGGTCTTGTAGTCGATCAGCTCGTAGCCGCCGTCCGGCAGCCGGTCGACGCGGTCGACGCGCCCGCGCAGCAGGTGCGGACCCATCCGGAACGAGAACGAGCGCTCGAACCAGACCGGCTCGCCGGCGTCGTCGCGGGCGCGGTCGTGGTAGCGCACGAGCGCCTGCGTCGCCTTCGCGCGGAACTGGCGCTCCTCCTCGGAGTCGCCGAAGCCGCCGCGCTTCCAGCCGGCCTCGAGCAGTCCGAGCAGCCCCGGCAGCCCGGGCTCGTGGTCCGGCCCATGGAACCGCTCCAAAACCTGATGCACGAGGATCCCGAAGCGCTGGTTGATCGTCGGCTCGCTGGGGATCCGGAAGACGCGCGCGAACTTGTACTTCAGCGGGCACGTCCGGTAGGTCTCGATGTCGGTCGCGCTGAGCACGAGGCCGTCGCCGCGGCGCGGCAGGAACGTCTCCAGCGAGGGCTCCGAGCGCGCCGCGACGGCCCGCGCGCGCAGCCGCTCGTCGCGCTCGGCGTCGAGCAGGTACTCGTCGAGCGCCGACGTCTCGAAGATCTCGCGCTGCTCGGCGGTCGCCGACTGCAGCAGCCGCGCGTTGACCTCCGGCAGCGCCTCCGCGACCGCCTGGCCGCCGGCGCGCGTGCGCTCCAGCAGCGCCGCGAGCTTGAGCAGCTCGAGGTAGCGGACGACCGCGTGCGAGACGTCGAGGTCGGTGTCGAAGCGCAGCTCGCCGAGCCGGCCGCCGACCTGCGCGACGGTCGTCAGCAGCTCGTCGCGCAGCAGCCGGAAGGTCGACTGCAGCGTCTCCGCCGGCCCGAACAGCTCCTCCGCGTGCTCGGCCCACTCGCCGCCGACGGCCGCGCGCGCCTGCTCGACGAACGGCGACGGCTGCTGCGCCGCGCCGCGGTCGCTGCGCTCCGGGTAGGCGAGCACGAGCCGGCGCCGCGCGCGCGTCATCGCGACGTGCAGCAGCCGCCGCATGTCGGCCGCGTGCGCGCCGCGCGAGAGCGGCGGCAGCGCCTCCTTGATCAGCGCGTCCGGGATCGGCTCGAGCATCTGCCGGCGCGGGCCGGGCATGCGCGCCGCCATCAGCCCGAGCACGTAGACGTGCTCGAACTCCTGGCCCTTGGCGTCATGCATCGTCATCACGCGCACGCCGCGCGGCCGCTCGCCGCTGGAGGCCTCCTCCTCGCGCAGGCCGGCGTCGGCGACGGCGGCGATCGAGCGCGCGAACTCGCGCGCCGTCGCCTGCGGCGAGCGCTGCACGTAGGCGGCCGCGAGCTCGGCGAACTTCGCCAGGTTGCGCAGCCGCTCGACGACCTCCGTCGAGGCGGCGAACAGCAGCTGCCGGCGCAGGCCGAGCCGCTCGATCAGCCGGTGCACGTAGAGGTCCGGGCGCGTCGTGTCGAGCGCCGCCGCGGCGGCGCGGTAGAGGCCGAGGAAGTCGGCGATCCGGTCGCGCGCCTCCGGCGGCACCTGCGGCGCCTCGAGCGCCGCGCCGAGCGCCGCGATCATGTCGAGCTTGCGCCGGCGCGCGATCTGCGTCGCGCGCGCCAGGTCGACCGAGCGCAGCTCGACCGGCGGCCGTGCGAGCGCGCGCACGACGGCGCCGGCGTCGCCCGGGTCGACGAGCGCGCGCAGCCAGGCCAGCAGGTCGCGCACCTCGGCGCGCTGGAAGAACGCCGCCGCGCCGGCCAGCTGGTAGGGGACGGCGCGCTCCTCGAAGGCGACCGCGACCGCCTGGCCCTCGCCGCGCACCGAGCGCACGAGCACGCAGACGTCCTCGGGCGCGACGTCCTCGCGCCCGAGCAGCCGCTCGACGTCGGCGGCGACGGCCTGCGCCTGCGCGCGCTCGCTCGCGCAGCGCCAGAACGCGACCTCGCCCGTCGGCGCGTCCGCGGCCGGCTCGAGCCGCTTGGCGAGCCGGTCCTCGATCGGCTCGACGACCGCCCGCGCGGCGGCCAGCGGCCGCGCCGCCGCGCGCCGCGAGACCTCCAGCCGCACGACCGTCGCCAGCGGCCACTCGGCGCGGAAGTCGCGCACGTTCTTGGTCGCGGCGCCGCGGAAGCGGTGGATCGCCTGGTCGTCGTCGGCGAAGGCGGCGATGCGGCCGTGCTCGGCGACGAGCAGCTGCAGCAGCAGGCCCTGGGCGAAGCTCGTGTCCTGCAGCTCGTCGACGAGCACGTGGCGGAAGCGCGCCGCCAGCCGCGCGCGCACGTGCGGGTGCTCGCGCAGCAGCCGGAAGGCGTGCAGGACGAGGTCGCCGAAGTCGAGCGCGCCGGACTCGCCGAGCAGCGCGTCGTGCTTGGCGTAGAGCGCCGCGAACTCGCGCTCGCGCGCGCCGCGCGCGTCGTCGGCCAGCGTCCCCGCCCAGGCCGCGTAGTCGCCGCACGAGATCAGCTCGTCCTTGAGCCGGTCGATCCGCCGCACGATCGCGCCGAGCGTCGCGCTCGGGTTGCCGCGCAGGTCGTGATGGCGCAGCGGCAGGTCGTCGATGTGCTCGAGCAGCAGCGCCAGCCGGTCCGACGGCGCCACCGGCGTCGTGAACGGGTCGATCCCCGCCGTCAGCGCCTCGTCGCGCAGGAGCCGCGCGCAGAGGTCGCGGAAGGTCGTCACCGCGAGCTCCTCGTAGGCGCCGTCGAGCCGGTCCTCGACGCGCTCGCGCAGCACGTCCTCGCCGCCCTCGTAGGTCAGCGCCAGCACGGCCTCCGGGCCGTGCTCGCCGGCCAGCGCGGCGAAGCGCTCGATCAGCGTCGTCGTCTTGCCGCTGCCGGCGCCGCCGAGCACGAGCAGCGGGCCGTCACGGTGCTCGACGGCCGCGCGCTGCTGGGGGCTGAGCTCCACGGGCACCTTCGTAGGATACGGCGCTGCATGGCCGCCGATCGGACGCCTGACGCCGTCGACTGGCCGGGCGCCTGCCGGCGCGCGGCGGCCGCGATCCGCGGCATGCTCGCCGCGCGGCCGACGATCGCCGAGCGCGTGCGCGAGACCGGCACGCGCGGCGAGGGCGGCGACCGCACGCTGCTGATCGACGCCGCCGCCGAGGACGTCGTCTTCGCGGAGCTCGAGCGCCTGCACGCCGCCGGCGCGCGCTTCACGGCGATCAGCGAGGAGCGCGGCGAGGCGGACTTCGGCTCGCGCGACACGCTCGTGCTGATCGACCCGCTCGACGGCTCGCTGAACGCCAAGCGCGGCCTCTCGCACTTCGCGCTCTCGATCGCCGTCGCCGACGGCCCGACGATGGCCGACGTGCGCTTCGGCTACGTGCACGACTTCGGCCCCGGCGAGGAGTGGCTGGCCTGGCGCGGCCGCGGCGCGCGGCTGAACGGCGTGCGGCTCGATCCGCGGCTCGGCGAGCGGCGCGCCCACGACGGACGGCTGGAGCTCGTCGGCGTCGAGTCGGCCGATCCGCGGCACGTCGTGCGCTCGGCCGCAGCGCTGGCCGACGTCGCGCAGCGGCTGCGCACGATCGGCGCGATCGCGGTGACGCTCTCGCAGGTCGCGGCGGCGCGGCTGGACGCCGTCGTCTCGCTGCGGCCGGCGCGCGCCGTCGACGTCGCGGCGGCGCAGCTGATCGTCCGCGAGGCGGGCGGCCAGGTCGCCTTCCTCGACTGCGGGGAACCGCTTGGTGCGCCGCTCGACCTCGAGCCGCGCTCGCCGGTCGTGGCGGCGCGCACGCCGCAGGGGCTGGCGACCGTCGCGGCCGTGCTGGCGGCGCGCCGCTGACGTCCTGGCATCCTGGAACGGGTGATCGACTGGAACCTCGCCGGCAGCGTCGCTCGCCGCGTCGCCGGCGTGCAGCCGGCGGGCGACGGGGCGGCGTTCGCGGCCGTCGCCGAGCCGGCGACGACGAGCGAGCAGCTCGTCTCCGACTACACCGGCCTGGTCGCCGCGGACGGCGTCCCGGCCGCCGAGGCGCTCGACCGGCCGGCATGGATCGACGCCAACCTGCGCTCGCTGCGGTCCGTGCTCGACCCGGCCGCCGAGCGGCTCGCCGGCGGCGCCGGGCCGCTGCGCCGCGTCGCCGGCGGCGCGCTGGCGATCGAGGTCGGCGCCGTCTCGGGCTTCCTCGCCGGGCGCGTGCTCGGCCAGTACGAGTTCCCGGTGCTCGAGCCGGACGCGCCGGCGCGGCTGCTGTTCGTCGCGCCCAACCTCGCCCACGCCGCCGGCCAGCTCGACGCCGACGGCGAGCAGCTGCTGCGCTGGGTCGCGCTGCACGAGACGACGCACGCGCTGCAGTTCGGCGGCGTGCCGTGGCTGCGCGGCCACCTCGCGGGCCTCGTCGGCGAGCTGATGGAGGCGCTGCAGGTCAACCCGCGCTCGCTGCTGCGGCTGCCGGACGTCGACGACGTCAAGAAGCTGGTCGAGCGCGTGTGCGAGGATGGCGTCGCGACGTTCGCGATCGGACCGGAGCGGCGCGAGCAGCTCGATCGCGTCCAGGCCTTCATGGCCGTGCTCGAGGGCTACGCCGAGCACGTGATGGACGCCGTCGGCCAGGACGTGCTCGACGATCTGCCGGCGCTGCGCGCGTCGCTCCAGCGCCGCCGCCACGCGCGCGGCGGCCTGCTGAAGCTGCTCGAGCGGCTGATCGGGATGGACATGAAGCTGCGCCAGTACGAGCAGGGCAAGGCGTTCTGCGACCACGCCGTCGCGCTGGCCGGGATCGAGGGCCTGAACCGCGTCTGGGACGGCCCGGCGTCGCTGCCGTCGCTGAGCGAGCTGGACGACCCGGCGGCGTGGCTGGCGCGCACCGAGCGGACCCGCCTCGAGGCGCCCTGACGGCCTCGCCGGCGTTGGGAACGTCACAAAGTTTCGGGCGGTTTTACCGCATGTTCACGGGGGTTCCGGGAGCGGCTGCTACAAAGTACGTGCAACACGGACTTCCCCCGCGGCGCCGGCCGGAGAGGCGGCGGACGCGGGAAGGCCTGCCGACCTCATATCCCGTCGGCGGGGCCTGTCGGACCATAACCCAGCCGACGGGCGCAGCACCCTCTCCTCCCTCAACCGTCGCCGTGCCCTCCGGGGCGCGGCGCCGGTGTTTAAGGCGCCGGATTGGGGTCCGCCACCGCCCGCATCTACGGGGTTGCCCCGTTGCGCTCGCCTCACGTGTCGCTCATACTTCGCGGCGCGACATGGACGAAGGGTCCACCGGCACGATCAGGCCGCTTCACTGGCGGCGTGCGCGTGGCCAGACCCCCTCGAGCACGCCGGTGGCCGTCGTGCCGGTGGACGCCCCTTCGCCCGTCGCCGCGACCGCCCGGCGGTCGCGACGATGAGCGCGCGGCCGTCGCTCTTCTGGCGGATCGCGATCGGCAACGCCGCCGTGCTCGCGCTCGCCTGCCTGATCACGGCGCTGGTCTTCTCGCCGCCGACCGACATCGCGCTGCGCGAGGTCGCGGTCTTCGTCGGCTGCCTCGTGCTGACGGTCGCGCTCAACGTCCTGCTGCTGCGCCGCGCCTTCGCGCCGCTGCGCCAGCTGACGGCGTTCGCGCGCCGGATCGACCCGCTGAGCCCAGGCCCGCGCCTGCAGGTGACCGGCGGCGAGTCGGAGGTCACGGCGCTGGCGGCGGCGTTCAACGACATGCTCGAGCGGCTCGAGGCCGAGCGGCGCGAGAGCGTCGGCCGCGCGCTGGCGGCGCAGGAGGCGGAGCGGCTGCGCGTCGCGCAGGAGCTGCACGACGGCGTCGGCCAGTCGCTGACCGGGATCGTGCTGCAGCTCGGGCGCGCCGCGCGCGACGTGCCGCCGGACGCCGGCGGCGAGGCCGTGCTGGAGGCGCAGGAGACAGCGCGCGCGAGCCTCGAGGAGGTGCGGCGGATCGCGCGCCGGCTGCGCCCGGAGGCGCTCGACGACCTCGGCCTGCCGAGCGCGCTGCGCGTGCTCGCCGAGCAGATCGCCGAGCAGGCCGGCCTGCAGGTCGACGTCATCGTCCAGCCGAGCCTGCCGCAGCTCGGGCCGGACGCCGAGCTCGTCGTCTACCGCGTCGCCCAGGAGGCGCTGACCAACGTCGCCCGCCACGCCGGCGCGCGGCGCGCCGAGCTGCGGCTGGAGCGGGCGAGCGGCCGCACGCGGCTGCTGGTCGACGACGACGGCCGCGGGCTCGGCGACGAGGCCGCCGCCGGCTCGGGCATCCACGGCATGCGCGAGCGCGCCGTGCTGATCGACGCGAGCCTGCGGATCGACGGCGCCGGCAGCCGGCTCGGCGGCGCGCTCGTCACGCTGGAGCTGCCGCGATGACCGCGCCGACGCGGATCCTGCTCGCCGACGACCACGCCGTCGTCCGCCGCGGGCTGCGGCTGGTGCTCGAGGGCGAGCCGGACCTGCGCGTCGTCGCCGAGGCCGGCGACGGCGCCGAGGCGGTGCGGCTCGGGCTCGACGCGCAGGTCGAGCTCGCGGTGCTCGACGTCTCGATGCCGCGGATGACCGGCCTGCAGGCGGCGCGCGAGCTGACCGGCCGGCGCGAGGACCTGCGCGTGCTGATCCTCTCGATGCACGACAACGAGCAGTACCTGTTCGAGGCGCTGCGCGCCGGCGCCTCCGGCTACGTGCTCAAGAGCGTCGCCGACCGCGACCTCGTCGAGGCCTGCCGCGCGACGATGCGCGGCGAGCCGTTCCTCTACCCCGGCGCGGTGCGCGCGCTGATCCGCGACTTCCTCGAGCGCGCCCGCCGCGGCGAGTCGCCGCAGGCCGATCCGCTGACGCCGCGCGAGGCCGAGATCGTCAAGCTGATCGCCGAGGCGCGCACGACGCGCGAGATCGCCGCCGAGCTCGTGCTCAGCGAGAAGACCGTCGAGCGCCACCGCACGAACATCCTCGCCAAGCTCGGCATGCGCGACCGCGTCGAGCTGGTCCGCTACGCGATCCGCCGCGGGCTCGTCGAGCCGTAGGGGTGGCCCCCGGCGCGGATGCGGGGCAGCCCGGATGGTGCGCGGCGCGCCGCGGCGTGAGCATGTCCGGCATGGATCTGGTGCTCGTCGACGACCATCCCGCCGTACGCGCGGGCCTGCGCGGCCTGCTCGACGACGAGGACGACGTCGCCGTCCGCGCGACGGCGGCGAGCGCGCGCGAGGGCTTCGAGGCGATCGCCGACCTGCGGCCGACCGTCGCCCTGCTCGACCATCACCTGCCCGACGACGACGGCCTCTCGCTCTGCCTGCGCACGCGCGCGCTCGCCGCGCCGCCCCACGTCGTCATCTACAGCGCCTTCGCCGACGCGGCGATGGCGGTGCGCGCGGCGATCGCCGGCGCCGACGCCGTCGTCGCGAAGTCGACGCCGCCGCGGACGCTGCTCGCCGTGCTGCGCGCCGCCGCCGGCGGCGGCCTGCGCCTGCGGCTCGACGCCGGCGCGCTGCGCGCCGCCGGCGAGCGCCTGGAGGCCGCCGACCTGCCGATCCTCGGCATGCTCGCGCACGCCGTGCCGGCGCCCGAGGTCGCGGCGACGCTCGGGCTCGAGCCGGAGTGGCTGACGGCGCGCCGCTGGGCGATGCTGGCGCGGCTCGGCGAGGCCGCGCCGCAGCACGTCGCCGCCTAGCGGACCGGTGTCGGTCGCCTGCGACAATGGCGCCATGCCCACGAGAGACCAGATCCTCGAGGCGCTGAAGGTCGTCATCGACCCCGAGCTGCACCGCTCGATCGTCGAGCTCGGGATGGTCCGCTCCATCGACATCTCCGAGCAGGGGGTCGTGGACGTCACGGTCTCCTTGACGACCCCCGGCTGCCCGATCAAAGGCCACTTCCAGACCGCCGTCAGCGCCGCCGTCCGCGGCGTCGAGGGCGTCAGCGGCGTCAACGTCGGCTTCGACGTGCTCTCCCAGCAGGAGAAGGCCGGGCTGCAGAAGACGCTCGGCCGCCCCGGCTCGCTGCCCGAGGGCGCGCTCGCCCAGGTCGCGAACATCGTTTGCGTCGGCTCCGGCAAGGGCGGCGTCGGCAAGTCCTCGCTGACGGTCAACCTCGCCGCCGCGCTGCTGGCCGAGGGCAAGAAGGTCGGCGTGCTCGACGCCGACGTCTGGGGCTACTCGATCCCGCGCATGCTCGGGCTCGGCGGCCAGCGGCCGCAGGTCTCGCCGGAGCGCAAGATCCTGCCGCTGGAGTCGCACGGCCTGAAGGTCATCTCGATCGGCTTCTTCCTGAAGGAGGACGAGGCGGTCGTCTGGCGCGGGCCGATGCTGCACAAGGCGCTGACGCAGTTCCTCGAGGACGTCGCCTGGGGCGAGCTCGACTACCTGCTGATCGACCTGCCGCCCGGCACCGGCGACGTCTCCATGACGCTCGCGCAGCTGCTGCCGCAGGCGACCTTCCTGATCGTCACGACGCCGCAGGACGCCGCCCAGAAGGTGGCGCGCCGCTCGGCGCAGATGGCCGACAAGGTCGACCTCGAGATCTGCGGCGTGATCGAGAACATGTCCGGCTTCACGACCCCGTCCGGCGAGCGCTTCGCGATCTTCGGCGAGGGCGGCGGCCGCGCGCTCGCGGACGAGCTCGAGGTGCCGCTGCTCGCCGAGGTGCCGCTGACGATGGCGCTGCGCGCGCAGGCCGACGCCGGCGTGCCGCTGGTCGCGGTCGACCCCGACGACGCCGCCGCGCAGGCGATCGCCCACGCGGCGCGCGGGCTGATCGCGCTGGCGCCGGTCAAGCCGTTCGAGCTGCCGGTGCTGGACGTCATGCCCGCCGGCCCGCCGCGGCCGGTCGGGATGTCGCTGCCGATGGCCTAGCGTCGCCCGCGCGGCGCGTCGTTCAGCGCCGCGCCGCCGCTCCTGCTCGCCGCGGGCCGCTCAGCGGCCCGCGTAGTAGTCCGCGTTGCGCTGCGCGAAGCTGGCCCACTCCTCGGGCAGCTGATCCTCGGCGAAGCACGCGTCGACCGGGCAGGCCTCGACGCAGGCATCGCAGTCGATGCACTCCTCGGGGTCGATGTAGAGCATCTCGACCTTGTCGTAGTCCGGCTCGTCCGGGGTCGGATGGATGCAGTCGACCGGGCAGACCTCGACGCAGGAGTTGTCCTTGGTTCCGATGCAGGGCTCGGCAATCACGTAAGCCATATGGCGAATCGTGCCACAGCCGAGCGCGTTTCAGGGGATTGGCTGTCGCTCGGCCCACGGATGCGCGGCCTCGACCTGCGCGGCGAGCTGCAGCAGCGCGTCCTCGGCGAGCGGGCGCCCGACCAGCTGCACGGCGGTCGGCAGCGCGTCAGGGCCGAAGCCGACGGGGACCGTGATCGCGGGCTGGCCGGTGACGTTGAAGAGCGACGTGTAGGGCGTGAAGCGGCCTGAGCGATCGAGATCCTCGAGCGGCCGCTCGCCCATTCCGTCGCAGGCGCCGATCGCCAGCGGCCGCTCGGCCAGCGCCGGCGTCAGCAGCACGTCGTAGTCGGCGAAGAAGCCGACGACCCGGCGCGTGAGCGCCTGCAGGGCGGCGACGGCCGCGAGGTAGTCGAGCGAGGACGTCCGCTGCGCCCGCTCGTGGACGGCGCGCGAGAGCGGCTCGACGTCGTCCTCGCCGGGCGGGTGGCCGGCGAGCCGCGTGCCGCGCTCGATCCCGAGCGCGACGGCCGGGCCGAAGACGGTCAGGAAGGTCGCCAGCACGTCGGGCGGCGGCAGCGGCGGCCGCGCCTCGACGACCTCGTGGCCGAGCGCCGCGAGCAGCTCGGCGGCGAAGCGCAGGCCGCGCAGGCACTCCGGGTCGACCGGCGCCTCGAGCGGGTTGGCCGCCGTGACGGCGATCCGCAGCCGGCCGGGATGGCGGCGCAGCGCCGTCGCGTAGGACTCGATCGGCCGCGGCGCCCAGGTCGCGTCGCCGACCTCGTAGCCGGCCATGACGTCGAGCGCCAGCGCGCTGTCGAGCACGGTGCGCGTCAGCACGCCCTCGGTCGCCAGCCAGGAGTGGCCGGCGTCCGGGCCGCGCGAGATGCGCCCGCGGCTCGTCTTCAGGCCGATCAGGCCGGTGCAGGCGGCCGGCGTGCGCAGCGAGCCGCCGCCGTCGTTGCCGTGCGCGATCGCCAGCATGCCCGCGGCGACGGCCGCGGCCGAGCCGCCCGACGAGCCGCCGGGCGTGCGGCTCGTGTCCCACGGGTTGCGCGTCGGGCCATTCGCGCGCGGCTCGGTCGTCGGCAGGATCGCGAACTCCGGCAAGTTCGTCGTGCCGACGACGATGAAGCCCGCCGCGCGCAGGCGCTGCACGAGGTAGGCGGAGTACGTGGCGCGGTCGCCGGCGAGGAAGCGGCTGCCGCTGCCGCGCGCCAGCCCGGCGACCGGCACGTTCGCCTTGATCGCGATCGGCACGCCCGCGAACGGCCGCTCCGGGCCGGGCCGCATGGCGTCGGCGGCGTCCAGCGCGCGCTCGGCGTCGAGCTCGACGAAGGCGTTCAGCGCGCCGTCGAGCCGCTCGATCCGGCGCAGCGTGGCTTCGACGAGCTCGCGCGCGCTCGCGCGGCCCTGGCGGATGAGCGCGGCCTGGTCGGTGGCGGAGGTGAACGCCAACTCGTCCACGAGCCCAGCCAGCCTACGCTCCCCGACTGCCGCGTGCACGGACTTGCGGCGCGCCGCAGAAGCGGGCGGCGAGCGACCTCGTGAGGCCCGAATGAGGGTTCGGTAGATTGCCCGGATGACTCGAAGGGGAGTGACCGCAGCAGGGGTTGGCCTGCTGGCCGCGCTGGCGCTGTCGGCGCCGGCGGCCGCCGAGATCTACAACCCCACGACCGCCGAGTACATCCCGACGAGCTACTACTACCCGCCGCCGGCGCCGTCGTACGACCCGCCGCCGCTCTACTTCCCGCCGCTGGACATGAGCTCGTCCTCGGCGCCGAGCGGTGGCGGCGACAGCGAGCCCTCGCGCGGCACTGGCGTCAGCCGTGAGCGGCGGGTCGTCGGCTACACGCGCTCGCCGAGGGTGAGCCGGCAGGCCAACCGCCAGATGGCCGACCTCTTCGCCAAGCGGCTGGGCAAGCGCAACTTCGACCGCGCGCGGTTCATCAAGGAGGCCGACAAGGGCACGTTCCGCAAGGCGTTCCGCCAGTTGGTCAGCCCGCTCGGGTGGTCTGACGGCAACTACGCCGACGCGGTCGCGGCCTACGCCGTCTCGTCGTACCTGATCGCCAACCAGATCGACCTCGCCAACCTGACGCCCGAGCAGCGGACCGGGGCCGGCAAGGTCGAGGAGCTGGTGACGAGCACGCTGCTGGGCAACCGCCGGATGGCCAAGCTGTCGGCGCGCGCCAAGCAGCTCGCGACCGAGCGGCTCGACACCGTCACGATCGTCCAGCTGGTCCAGTTCGCCAACGGCGACGCGACCGCCCGCGCCGCTCAGGCCGAGGCGACGCGCGCCGCCGGGATGAAGACCTTCCACGGCGACCTCACGACGGTCGTGCTCGACGCGGACGGCTTCCAGCCGAAGTGACGCCGAAGGCGCGGGCGTGCGCGATCCACGCCCGCGCCTTCCGGCACACCGGATACCGTGGGGAGCCGTGCGCGCGCTCGTGAAAGCCAAGCCGGAGCCCGGACTGTGGCTCCAGGACGTGCCCGAGCCGGAGCTCGGCGTCAACGACGTCCTGATCAAGGTCGACCGCACCGGCATCTGCGGCACCGACCTGCACATCCACGCCTACGACGCCTGGGCGCAGAAGACGATCCCGGTGCCGATGACGATCGGGCACGAGTTCGTCGGCGACGTCGTCGCGATCGGCAGCAACGTCACCGGCTTCTCGGTCGGTGACGTCGTCTCCGGCGAGGGCCATCTGACCTGCGGCCGCTGCCGCAACTGCATGGCCGGCCGGCGCCACCTGTGCGCCCACACCCAGGGCCTCGGCGTCAACCGCCCCGGCGCCTTCGCCGAGTACGTCGCGATGCCGATGACGAACGTCTGGCACCACCGCCCGGACATCGACCGCGACGTCGCCGCGATCTTCGACCCGCTCGGCAACGCCGTCCACACGGCGCTCGCCTACCCGGTGCTCGGCGAGGACGTGCTGATCACCGGCGCCGGCCCGATCGGGATCATGGCCGCCGGCGTCGTCCGCCACGCCGGCGCGCGCCACGTCGTCATCACCGACGTCAACCCGCACCGGCTCGAGCTGGCGCGGTCGGCCGGCGTCACGCGCGCGCTCGACGTGCGCACGCAGTCGATCGCCGACGTCCAGTCCGAGCTCGGCATGGAGGAGGGCTTCGACGTCGGCCTGGAGATGTCCGGCAACGCCGCCGCGCTGCGCGACATGCTCGCCAACATGTGCCACGGCGGCAAGCTGGCGCTGCTCGGGATCCCGCCTGACGAGTTCGCGATCGACTGGAACCAGGTCGTCTTCAACATGCTGACGATCAAGGGCATCTACGGCCGCGAGATGTACGAGACGTGGTACGCGATGACCGTGATGATCCAGTCCGGCCTCGACGTGCGCCCGGTGATCACGCACCGCTTCGCCGCCGCGGACTACGAGCAGGCCTTCGCGACCGCCGCCGGCGGCGAGGCCGGCAAGGTCATCCTGCACTGGAACGACTGAGGACAGGAGCGCCGCCGTGTACGCCGACGTCAAGCAGCAGCTGAGCGCCGAGCTGGACGAGATCCGCGCCGCCGGGCTCTACAAGTCCGAGCGCGTGATCGGGTCGCCGCAGGACGCGACGATCCGCGTCGGCGAGGGCGAGGTGCTCAACCTCTGCGCCAACAACTATCTCGGCCTCGCCGACCACCCGGCGCTGGTCGAGGCGGCGCGCGAGGCGCTCGAGCGCTGGGGCTTCGGGATGGCGTCGGTGCGCTTCATCTGCGGCACGCAGGAGATCCACAAGCAGCTCGAGCGCGCGCTGTCGGACTTCCTCGGCACGGAGGACACGATCCTCTACGGCTCCTGCTTCGACGCCAACGGCGGCCTCTTCGAGACGCTGCTCGGCGAGGGCGACGCGATCATCTCCGACGCGCTCAACCACGCCTCGATCATCGACGGCATCCGGCTCTCGAAGGCCGCCCGCTACCGCTACGCCAACAGCGACATGGACGAGCTCGAGCAGCGCCTGCGGCAGGCCGCGGGCGCGCGCCGGCGGCTGATCGCGACCGACGGCGTCTTCTCGATGGACGGCTACGTCGCCAAGCTCGAGCAGATCTGCGACCTCGCCGAGCGCTACGACGCGATGGTGATGGTCGACGACTCGCACGCCGTCGGCTTCGTCGGCCCCGACGGCCGCGGCACGCCGGCGCTGCACGGCGTCGCCGAGCGCGTCGACATCGTCACCGGCACGCTCGGCAAGGCGCTCGGCGGTGCCTCCGGCGGCTACACCAGCGGCCGCCGCGAGATCGTCGAGCTGCTGCGCCAGCGCTCGCGCCCGTACCTGTTCTCGAACACGCTGGCGCCGCCGATCACGGCCGCGGCGCTGCGCGCGCTCGAGCTGCTGCGCGAGGGCGGCGAGCTGCGTGCGCGACTGGCGGCGAACACGCGGCGCTTCCGCGAGCGGATGACCGAGCTCGGCTTCGACGTGCTGCCCGGCGACCATCCGATCGTGCCGGTGATGTACGGCGACGCGCAGCTCGCGGCGAGCGCCGCCGACGCGATGCTCGAGCACGGCGTCTACGTGATCGCCTTCAGCTTCCCGGTCGTCCCGCGCGGCCAGGCGCGCATCCGCACGCAGATGTCGGCGGCGCACAGCGAGGCCGACGTCGACCGCGCGATCGCCGCCTTCGAGGCCGTGCGCGCCGCCGCCTAGCCCTTCTGTCGTATAGACATACCGAACTTCGTTGACGGCGCTACGAAAGCGCTGTAGCTTCGCCACGTCAACGACGAGGAGAGGGTCGTGAAGGGTTTCGCAAGGCACGTCGGCCGCGGCCGGCGCGCGGTCGCGCCGGCGCTCGCGGCGGCCGCGCTTGGGCTGTTCGCGCATGCCGGCGTCGCGCACGCGGTCCAGATCACCGAGTTCTCGACCGGCATCAGCGCCGGCGCCGAGCCGTACGGGATCGCCGCCGGCCCCGACGGGAACGTCTGGTTCACCGAGCTGGGCGCCAACCGCATCGGCCGCATCACGCCGGCCGGCGCCGTCAGCGAGTTCTCGGCCGGCATCAGCGCAAAGGCCGGGCTGAACGGCATCGCCGCCGGCGCCGACGGGAACCTCTGGTTCACCGAGCAGAGCCTCGACCGCATCGGGCGGATCACGCCGAGCGGCGTGGTGACGGAGTTCAGCACCGGGATCAAGAAGAGCTCAGGCCCGTTCGGGATCGCCGCCGGGCCCGACGGCAACGTCTGGTTCACCGAGTACTCGGGCAACCAGATCGGCCGCATCACGCCGGCCGGCGTCGTCACCGAGTTCAAGGTCGCCAGCCCGCCGTTCGGGATCGCGACCGGTCCCGACGGCAACCTCTGGTTCACCGAGCAGTACGGCGATCGCATCGGCCGGATCACGCCGGCCGGCGTCGTCACCGAGTTCGCCGCCGGCATCACGCCGGGCGCGGCGCCGTACACGATCGCGGAAGGTCCCGACGGCAACCTCTGGTTCACCGAGATCGGCCTCAACCGCGTCGGGCGGATCACGCCGAGCGGGGTCGTGACCGAGTTCACGACGGGGATCGGCTCCGGCGCGCGGCCCTACGGGATCGCGGCCGGCCCGGACGGCAACGTCTGGTTCACCGAGTTCGGCGCCGACCGGCTCGCGCGGATCACGCCGCTCGGCGTCGTCACCGAGTACGGCACCGGGATCAGCGCCGGCGCCGCGCCGTTCGGGATCGTGACCGGCCCGGACGGCAACCTCTGGTCGACCGAGTACGGCCTCAGCCGCATCGCCGGGCTCGTGCCGGACTTCCCGCCGGTCGTCGTCACCGGCGCGGCGAGCGACGTCGACCACATGACCGCGACGGTCAACGGCACGGTGCGCCCGCGCAACAACCAGACCAGCTACTACGTCGAGTACGGCCTCGACACGAGCTACGGCCAGCAGTCGGCGCCGCAGGACGCGGGCGCCGGCGACGCGACGCTCCCGGTCAGCGTCGCGCTGAGCGGCCTGATCCCCGGCGCGACCTACCACTACCGGTTCACCGCGACCAGCGCGATCGGCACGAGCCACGGTGAGGACCGCACGTTCACGACCGTCCCGGTCACCGCCACGGGCGGCGTCGGCGGCAACGTCCCGCCGACGCTGACGCTGTCGCTCTCGAGCGCGCCGGTCAGCTTCCAGTCGTTCCAGGTCGGCGTGGCGCGCGACTACACGGCGACGACGGCGCTGACCGTCACCTCGTCGGCCGGGGACGCGCAGCTCGGCGTCGCCGACTCGAGCGCGATGGCGACCGGCTTCCTCGTCAACGGCAGCTTCCAGCTGCGCTCGCCGCTGCAGGCCGGCGCGACCAACCCCGCGCACGGCACGCTCGCCTACCAGCCGCTGACGGCGCCGGTGGCGCTGCTCAGCTACGACGGGCCGGTCGCCAACGACCCCGTCGTCGTCAGCTTCAAGCAGTCGATCGCGGCGGACGAGCCGCTGCGCACCGGCAGCTACGCGAAGACGCTGACCTACACGCTCACGACCACCAACCCCTGACGGTGAACGCCGTCCCGCGGGCGCCGTGCCGGCGTCCGCGGGCGGTGGCGGTCAGTGCGTCCGCGCGGCGCGCGAGCGCACCAGCGTCCGCGCCATCTCGGCCGTCAGCGGCTCGACCTGCGCGAGCGTGCCGGCGCCGTGCAGCAGCCGCACGCCGGCGTTGACGACGCCCTGCACGAGCTGCGCGGTCAGCGCCGCCTGCTCGTCGCCGAGCAGCGCCAGCTCGCGCTCGAGCAGCGCCGCGGGCCGGTAGGCGAGCGCGTTGATGCGCCCGCGCGCGGCGGGGCCGAGCGGCGCGTCGCCGAGCAGCTCGGCGAGCCGGTGGTGGCCGGCGGCGACGAGCCGCAGCTGCGTCGAGACGAACGCGCCGACGCGCTCGTCGAGGTCGCCGGCGGCGGCCATCGCCGCGCCGAGCTGCTCGAGCCAGCGCGGCATGTCGCGCTCGCAGAGCGCGGCGATCAGGTCGTCGGTCGAGCTGAAGTAGCGGTAGATCGAGTTGCGCGCCAGCCCGCTGCGCTGGCCCAGCGCGCGGAAGCTGAGCCCGTCGTGGCCCTCCTCGATCAGGATCCGCTCCGCCGCGTCGAGCAGCGCCTCGCGTTGCTGGGCACGGTGCTCGGCGACCGTCGGCGCGTCGATGTGCGGCATGCTCCCCCGATCGTAGGCGGGGGAGCGGTCGGCGGCTAGCGCGTTGCGCGGGCGCGGCGCGCCAGCTCGACCGTCGCCGCGCGCAGGTCGCCCGGCGCGGCGGCCGGCTCGGCGAAGCCGACGCGCGCGGTCGCGACGCCGCGCGGCGTGCGCAGCTTGAGGTCGAGGCCGTAGCGGTCGGCGCGCACGCAGCTGGCGTCGCTGGCGTCGGGGTGGCCGGCGAGCGCGCGCGCCATCGCCAGCAGCGCGTCGGCGTGATCCTCGTTCAGGTGCTTGACGGCGTAGGCCGCGCCGGCGGCGACCGGGTCCGGCTCGGCGGCGCCGTAGGCCGCCGGCGTCGTCGAGTCCATGCGGCCGTAGCCGCCGACCCAGCGCACGCGCTCGAGCTCGAGCAGGTAGTACGTGAAGTCGCCGAAGCCGCCGTAGAGGCCGGAGGCCGGCGAGGCGGCGCGGTAGGCCTCGCGCGCCTGCTCGAGCCGCTCGCCGCTCGGCTCGACGACGCGGCCGGCGAGCGTCACGCGGCCGCTGTCGAGCACGTCGCGGGCGACGTCGGCCTGGCCGATCATCAGGCTCGCGCGCGGGTCACGGACGACGTTGCGGCCGTGCTCGGCGAGCGTCGAGAGGCAGAGGACCGGCGTGCCGTCGGCGAGCGACGCGTAGACGACGAGCGAGCCCCACGGCGCGCCGTCCTCGCTGAGCGTCGAGAGCGCCGCGACGCGCCCCTGGGCGACCAGCGTGCGCGCCTCCTCTGCCGCGCTGCGCGTCCGGACGGGCGCGACGGGCTCCAGCGGCTCGGCGCCGGTCAGCACGTCGGCAGGCGCGAGATGGTCGGTGGGGAAGGCGGTGTCGGCGGCCATGCCCGTGACCTTAGCGACAGGTGTCCCGAAGATCAAGACACCTGTCGCTAACTGGGAGGTCGACCTACTTGAGCGTGATCGTCGCGCGGCTCTTGCCGGCGACCTTGCCGCTGGCGAGGCGCAGCACGTACGAGCCCTTCGGCTTCTTCGTGCCGCTCAGGTAGCTGAGGCGCAGCTTGCGGCCCTTCAGCGTGCCGCTGGAGACGACCTTGCCGGTCTTGCGCGCGAGCAGCTTGACCTTGCGCGACGAGCTGGTCGCGAACGGCGCGCGCTTGAGCGTGTAGCTGGCGATCTTCGCGCTCCTGCCGGCCTTGCCGGCGGCGCCCCTCGGGCCGGCGGGACCGGCCGGACCCTGCGCGCCGGGCTGCGACGGCTCGCTCGTCGTCGCGACGGCGAGCCGCAGCGTCAGCGTGCCGTAGTTGCGCGTGCCCGCGCCGAAGCCGACCACGGTGTCGGCGGTGCCGACCGGCACGATGCCGCTGATCACGCGCCCGCCGCCGACGGCGTCGCCGACGGTCGCGTGCGAGAGGTCGAGCGTGAACTGCGGCTTCGAGCGGTCGTACGGCGATGTCCCGTCGCCGCTCCTCGACGCCGTCTCGCCCGAGGCGGCGAGCGTCCCGCTGTCGCCGTCGAGCGTGACGATCGGGTCGACGACCGTGATCGGCAGCGCGTGCGTGATGAACGTGATCGTGCCGGTCAGCTCGACGCTGCCGTCGTTCGTGGCCTCGTCGTAGTCGCCGGAGGCGACCGGGAAGCCGAACGTGAACAGCTGGCCGAGCCCGGTCGCGCTGGCGCCGTCGACGGTCGTGACCGTGCCGCCCGCCGCGTTGGTCAGCGTCGCCGGCGCCGTCGCGGTCGCGCTGCCGTTCGAGAACGCCGGTCCGGCACCCGAGTTGGTGACGTAGCCGAGCCACGTGCGCAGCGCGTCGCCGGAGGCGTAGTAGTTCGCCATCGTCCAGTCGAGCGTGCCGCCGCTGACGGTCGCCGCGTGGGCGCCGGCAGGGGCCGCGAGGCCGACGGTCGCCGCGGCGGCGGCGAGCGCCAGCAGCCGGCGGGGAGCAGGGGTCATGATCCGGGAGGTCCTTTCGCGCGGGTCAGGTGGTGGTGAAGGTGATCGAGACGGTCCCGAACGGGTCGCCCGGCAGGTAGAAGCCGGCAAACGTCGAGCTCGTCGCCGGCCCGGGCGGGATCGCCGCCGGGATGTCCGTGTACGTGAGCGTGCGGCCGTCGGCGCTGACGCTCGTCGCCGCGGCGTGCGACGGGTCGAGCGTCATCAGCACGGCGCGCCTGTTGCCGCCGGCGGTGCTCTCGCCGCCGGTCATGCGGAAGATCAGCCGCGAGGCGCCGCCGGCGAGCTCGAGCTCCGGGTCGTTGGCGACGAGGTCGATCCCGTGCGCCGGGTAGCTGAAGGCGAGGCCGCCGCCGAACGTCAGCCGCGCGTCGCCCGTGGCCGGGTCGCACCAGCCGCCGGCGAGCGGGAAGTGGAAGCTGTAGACGAGCGGCAGCGAGCTGCCCGGCGTGACCGTCGCGGGGTCGCTCGTCGCGCCGCGCGAGACGCTCGTGTCACCGCCGCCGGCGATGTACTGGATGAACGAGTCGCGCACGTGCCAGCTGACCGTCGCGCCGGCGATCGACAGCGCGCCCGCAGGCTGCGGCAGCGCCGGCGGCTCGCCGCTCGGCGGCGTCGGCGGCGTGCCGCCGCTCGTGTTCAGGCGGCAGCCGCCGGGCGGTGCCGGCGTGGTGGGGGTCGGCGTGGGCGTGGGCGCCGCCGGTGTCGCGTGGACGGCGGCGCGCAGCGTGCCAAGCGGGCGCGGCAGCGCGCGCACGTGCAGGCGCCGCGCCAGCGTGCGCGCGGCCGGCGCCGTCAGCGTCAGCCGCGCCGCGGCGAGCCGGAGGCCGCCGGACGCGCGGCGCACGCGCGCGTGCGCGGTCGTCGCGATCGTCGTGCGCCGGCCCGCCAGCAGCACGCTCAGGCGCGCGCGGCCGGCGAGCGCCAGCCGCGGCGAGCGCAGCGTCACCGCGTGCGCGCGCGAGCGCAGCCGCAGCGCGCCGCCCAGCCGCAGCGTCGAGCCGTCCAGGGCCGAGAGCGGAAGCGTGACCGCGCGGCCCTTGCGCGTGGCCGGCGCGGTCACGGACACCGTCACGTGGCGCGCCTTCAGCGCGGCCGACGCCGACGCGGAGATCGTCAGCGCGGCGCTCCCAGCGGCGCCGCTCGCGGCCGCGGCGTCGCGCGTCGCGGCCGGCGTTGACGCCGCGGCCCGCGCGGGTGTCGTGGCGGCGGCGAGCGCTGCCGCTGCCGCGACGCCGGCCAGCGCGGCGCGCCGGCGTGCGCGGGCGGCGCTCACGGCCGCTGCGGCGCCGTCGCCGGCAGCGCGATCGTGAACGAGCCCCAGGCCGCCCCGACCGGTTCGGCGCCGCCGCCGATCAGCGCGTGGCCGGCGGTCGAGATGTGCGCCGGGATGCCGACCCAGCGGATCGTGGCGCCGTCGCTCCGCGGCGCGATGCCGGTCAGGTCGAGGTCCAGCACCGGCTGGGCGCTGTAGGGGACGGGCGCCGAGCTGCAGACGTCGTCGCCGGTGCTCATCGGCTTCGAGAAGCCGTCGGCGGTCACGACGCCGGCCGTCCAGCCCGGCGCCGGCAGCTCGATCGTGAAGTCACCGATCTCCTCGTCGATCCCATGCTGCGGCTTGCTGTACTCGACTTTGCCGCTGAGCACGATCGTCCACGAGCCGTCGGGGTGCGGCGTCGACGACGTGACGGCGAAGCGCGTGTCGGCGGCGCCGAGCGCCGTCGCGCCGTCGCGCGGCGTCACGCTGCCGGGCGTCGCCGGGCAGCCCGGGATCGCCGGGAAGTCGGTCTGGACGTAGGTCGTCCAGCTCTTCAGGTCGCCGCTGCCGGGCAGGGCGCAGCCGAGCCAGTCGGCGCTGCCGGCCGGCGTCGCGTCGGCGGCCGGGCAGGATGGCGGCGTCGGCGTCGGCGTGGGCGCCGGCGTCACGCTCGGCGCGGGCGTCGCCGCCGGGGTCGGCGGCGCCGTCGGGGCCGGCGTGGGCGCCGGCGCGGGCGCACCTGGCGTGGGCGTCGGCTTCGTCGCGGGGAGCTGCAGCGAGAGCGTCCCGAGCGGCGTCGTCCGCGGCACGCGCGGGAGTCGCAGCGCGTGCGCGAGCGCCTTCGCCGTCGCGCGCGTCAGCGCGAGCCGGCCGGACGCCCCGAAGGGCCCGTCGATCGTGCGGCTCCTGACCGTCAGCGTGAGCGCCAGCGAGGTTCCGCCGGCCCGGCCGGTCAGTCGCGCCGAGCGCGGGCCGATCGCCAGCCGCAGCGTCTTCAGCGTGACGGTCCGGCGGCCGGAGCGGAAGCGCAGCGTGCCGCCGAGCGAGAAGCGCGCGGTCGCGCCGCGGGAGAGCTGGCTCGAGCGCAGCGGCAGCCGCAGCGTACGGCCGGCGGCGCGCGCCGGCGCGCCCGCGCCGAGCGAGACGCGCGCGGCCTTCAGCGACCTGACGCCGCTCGCGCTCAGCCGCAGCGTGGCCGCGGTCGTCGTACTCGCGCGCCGCGCCGCGAGTGCCGCCTGCGCGCTGGCGCGGCGCGGCGCGGCCAAGTCGTGGGCGGTGGCGCGGTGCGGCGGGGCCGAGCCGTGGGCGGCGGTCGTCGCGCGCGGCGTCACAATGGTGGCTGCGGCGTCGCGCGCCGTGGAGCGCGCGTGGGCGCCGGTGGGCGCCACGGCGAGCGCGGCGCCGGCCGCCGCGACGGCGGCGGCGCTGATCAGACGGGTGTGGGTCATGAGTCCGAAATCCCGACCGTGATGGTCGGTTTCGGGGACCCTAACACAGTCGCTTAGGGTAGCCTAATGGCGGCATGACCTGGACTCGCAGATTCCGCCGCGCCGCGGCTCTCGCCGTGGCGGCGGCGCTCGTCGCCGCGGCGCCCGCGCCGGCGAAGGCCGCTCCGCGCGTGGCCGCGCTGACTCCCTTCGCCGCCAGCACGAGCACGCAGCTCGGCGTCCGCCCGGTCGTCGTCGGCGAGACGCTGGGTGGCACCGACCAGTACCTCACGACGCTCAAGAACGTGCCGCGGCTGACGCTCTCGCACCCGCTCGGCCCGAACCTCGAGCAGCTCGCGACCTACAACCCGCGGATCGTGCTGTCGAGCAAGACCTGGCAGCGCGGCTCGGTCGCCGAGCGCAAGCTCGGCATGAAGGTCTACGAGAGCGATCCGAACAGCGTCGCCGCCGTCGCCGGCGAGACGCGCGCGATCGGCAGGGTGCTCGGCCGCGCCGCGCAGGCCAACGCGCTCGCGAACCGCATCGACGGTCAGGTCGCGGCCGCCACGCGCGGCATCAAGCGGCATCCGCGCGTGCTCGTGATCCTCGGCGTCGGCCGCACGCCCTACGCGATGCTCGCCAACAGCTGGGGCGGCGACGTCGTCCGCCGCGCCGGCGGCACGCTGCTGACCAGCGGGCTGACGTCGCCGAGCGGCACCGCGCGGATCTCCGACGAGATCGTCGTCCGCCGCAACCCGGACGTGATCATCGTCGTCCCGCACGGCAACCCCGGCGACATTCCCAAGCTCGCCGCCTACTACCGCAGCACCCCGAGCTGGCGCCAGACGAACGCGGTCAAGCACCGCCGCGTCTATGTCGCGACCGGCAACGAGCTGCTGCAGCCGTACCCCGGCGTCGCCGGGACGATCAGCTTCGTGCGCAAGAACTTCCTGCACAACTGAGTGGCCGCTCCCGTGGACACGCGCGCCTTCGCGGCGCGCCCGGCGGCGGGCGACCACTGAGGTGGCGCTGCGGCGGCTCTTGCTGGTGCTGATCGCGGCACTGGCTCTGGTGGTGGCGGCGATCGCCTCGCTGACGCTCGGCGCCGTGCACGTGCCGCTGCACGCGGTGCTGGACGCCTTGACCGGGCGCGCGCCGCAGGGGCCGCTGCGCGAGATCGTGCTGCAGCTGCGGCTGCCGCGCACGGTCGGCGCGCTGGTCGTCGGCGCCGGCCTCGGCGTCGCCGGCGCGCTGCTGCAGGGCGCGCTGGCGAATCCGCTCGCCTCGCCGGACGTGATCGGCGTCACCGGCGGCGCCGGCTTCGGCGCGATGCTGACGCTGCTGGTCTGGCCGAGCGCGATCGCGCTGCTGCCGGTCGGCGCGCTCGTCTTCGGCGTCGTCGGCGCGGCGCTCGTCTTCATGATCGGCTGGAGCGGGGTCAACGGCGGCGCGGTCAGCCGCGTGATCCTCGCCGGGATCGCGATCAGCGCGCTCTTCACGGCCGGGACGACCTCGCTGATGGTCGCCTACAGCGACCGTGTGCAGTCGGCCGTCTTCTGGCTCGCCGGCGGCCTGACCTCGGACGGCTGGAGCTCGTTCGAGGTCGTCTGGCCCTACTTCCTCGCCGGCTTCCTGCTGGCGATCGTGCTCGCGCGCCCGCTCGACCGGCTCGCGCTCGGCGACGACGTCGCCGCCTCGCTCGGCGCCCGCCCGCGCCAGGTGCGCCTGCTGGCCGCGGCGGCGGCGGCGCTGCTGGCCGCCTCCGCCGCCGCGCTGGCGGGGCTGCTGGCGTTCGTCGGCCTCGTCGTGCCGCACCTCGTGCGGCTCGCCGGCGGCACGGCGACCAACCGCTTCGTGCTGCCGGTCTCCGCGCTCGTCGGCGCCGCGCTCGTGCTCGCCGGCGACACGCTGGCACGGACGATCCTCGCGCCGATCGAGCTGCCGGTCGGCCCGCTGATGGTCGTGCTCGGCGTGCCGCTGTTCCTCTGGCTGCTGCGCGGCGCGACGTGAGCGAGCCGCTGCTGCAGGCGCGCGGCGTGCGCGTCCGGCTCGGCGACGCCGAGATCCTGCGCGACGCCGACCTGACCGTGCGCGCGGGCGAGCTGGTCGCCGTCGTCGGCCCGAACGGCGCCGGCAAGTCGACGCTCTCGCGCGCCGTCGCGGGGCTGCAGCCGATCGTCGCCGGCGACGTGCGCTGGAGCGGCACGCCGCTGGCGCAGCTGCGCGGACGCCGGATCGCGCGGCTGCGCGCCTTCATCCCGCAGCGCGCGCCGGTGCCCGCCGGCGTGACCGTGCGCGAAGCGGTCGCGATCGGCCGCTCGCCGCACATCGCGCCGCTGCGCCGCGCGACGCGGCACGATCACGACGCTGTCCAGCGCGCGCTCGAGCGCACCGGCACCGCCGCGCTCGCCGAGCGCTGGCTGACGACGCTCTCCGGCGGCGAGCTGCAGCGCGTGCAGATCGCCGTCGGCCTCGCGCAGGAGGCGCCGCTGCTGATCGCCGACGAGCCGACCTCGCACCTCGACCTCGGCGCCGCCGCCGGCGTCGCGCGGCTGCTGCGCTCGCTCGCCGACGACGGCCTCTCGGTGCTGCTCGTCGTGCACGACCTGGCGCTCGCGGCGGCCGTCGCCGACAGCGTCGTCGTGATCGCCGACGGGCGCTCGGCGGCGGCCGGGCCGCCGCGCGAGGTGCTGACGCCGCAGCGCCTGCGCGACGTCTGGCGCGTCGACGCCGCGCTCGACGTGCAGGGCGACCACACCGCCCTGCGCGTCAGCTGGCTCGGCTAGCGCGTCACAGCGCGGCGCGGGCGAGCTCGCCGGGGTCGGCGCCGGCGCCGGCGAGCAGCTCGCCGGCCGGGCTCCAGATCGACGATCGGCCGGCCGTCGCGTCGTAGCCGCCGCCGGTCGCGCCCGCGAAGCTGGCGAAGCCGACGTGGGCGGCGCACGCCCGCGCGATCCGGCCGGCCCGGGTCGTCTGGACGGCGCGGTCGCCGACGTGGTCGACGAGGCCGGCGAGGTAGAGGTCGACGCCCAGCGCCGCGGTCTCGCGGACGTGCCGCTCGACGCCGGTGTCCTTGCAGACGCCGAGGCCGATGCGCCAGCCGTCGACGTCGAGCGCCACGGCGCCGGTGCCGGGCGTGAAGCGCGTCGGCTCCGCGCCGCCGAGGAACGACTTGCGGTACGCGACCGCCGCGCCGGCCGCGTCGACGCGCAGCACGCCGATGTGGCGCGCGCCGGCCGCGCCCGAGACCGGCGCGCCGACCAGGGCGACGCTACCGGTGTCGCGGCAGGCCGCGACGAGGATCGCCACGGCGGGGTCGTCCGGCTCGACCACGGGCGCGTCGAGCTCGTAGCCGGTCAGCGACAGCTCAGGGAACATCACGACCCGCGCACGGGCGCGCACGATCAGCTCGGCATGCTCGCGCGCCGTGCCGAGCACGTCCCCGCGGGTGCAGCGCGGCTGCGCCACGGCGAGCGTCAGCGGCCGGCTCGGCATCCGGCGATCGTACTCGCGCGCCGGACCCGCAGCGGCCTCAGAAGAGCTTCTTCTGGCCCGATCTGAAGCTCTCGAACCCGGCGTGTCGCGTGCCGTAGAAGCGAACGCGTCCGACGAGGCCGGCGGGTGCCGAGCCTCGCGCCAGCCGCTGATGCGGGATCATCGACGCGAGCGTGACGCGCTCGCCCCAGGCGATCGGCACGCGTGGACCGAAGATCGTCAGGTTGACGGACCCGGGAAGCGCCGCGCAGGGGCTCAGGACGCCGGTGGCGCCGAGCGCCTGCAGCCGTGTGGCCTCGGCGCGGCAGCGCGCATGGTCGTCGTCGACCAGCGCGTCCGCTGGGAATCCCGCCGCCTCGGCCTTCTCGAAGCTGCTGTAGTCGACGATCGCGCCCTCGTCGACCAGCAGCTGCCAGAGGACCACGCTGTAGGTCGCCGCCTCCTGCTCCGTCTGCAGGTTCTCCGCTCGAAGCATCTCGGCGTAGGGGCCTTCGGCATCGAGGCAGAAGTACTGCGTACAGCCGGTGTATGCCACGTTCCAGCGGCCGTCGCGGCGGTTCGGGCTCGCCCAGACCGGCACGTCATAGGTCGTGACCCGGTAGACGGTGCCCGTGAACGGCGTGAACGCCGGCTTACGTGGCATATTGCGACCGGCCCGAGCGTGCGGCGCCGATCAGCGCCTCTTCGTCGCGGAGCTTGTCGTCCAGCAGCGCGATCGGCGGGCGGTTCATCAGGTCGCGGCGCGGCCGCTTGAACCAGGCGACGATTCCCTCTTCCGTCCAGTTGTGACGAAGGATCGCGACGAGTCGGGCGACCGTCTGCAGGCGCCAGCTCGGCGCGTCAGATCGTCCAGCCCATCTCGACAGGGTGCGGCGATTGACGCCGACGAGCTCCGCGATCTCGTGTTGGGGCGTGGTCGGCAGCCAGCGGTTGAGGTCGGCCAGGACGGCGCCGACGTCCCCGGTGACGCCGGTGACGTGCTCGTCGATCGCGTCGCGCACGACCTGCCGGACTTGTTCGATCGCGACGAGCAGCTGGTCGAGGTCGTCATGGTCGGGCTCGTCGTGCCGGTCGAGGATGTCGCGGATGTCGAACAGCGTCCCGTAGAGACCGGCGAGCTGGTCCTTGTCGTAGTCCTCGGGCGCGAGGTTGCGGCAAAGCGTCCGCAGGCGCGTCGCGATGCCGTTCCAGCGAGCCGTCCACGAGCCGTCGACGTCGGGGGCGTCCTGGAGCTGTTGCACCGCGCTGACGAAGCCCTGCTGCAGGTTTCCTACCTCACGATCGAGTTGCGTGAGCCGCTCGCTCGTGGTGGTCGTCATCTCCTGTCACCTCCATGTCCCATTCTTGGGACATCATAGGGACATCGGGACCTGGTCACAGATCCGCGGTCCCGGATAAGTACGGGCGAATGGGTCGTGAGGACGATCAGCTGCTGTGTGGCGACGCCGCCGCGTTTGCGGCGTTCTATCGCCGCTTCGAGGATCCCGTCCTCGGCTTCTTCCTGACCCGGACGGGCCGGGGGGAGCTGGCGGCCGACCTCACGGCGGAGACGTTCGCGCGGGCGCTCGAAGGCCGTAGCCGCTTCGACGCGGCGCGCGGCGACGCCAGCGCGTGGCTGTTCGGCATCGCCCACAACCTGCTCGCCTCGAGCCTCAAGCGCGGGCGCGTCGAGGACGAGGTTCGCGTCAAGGTCGAGCTGAGCAACGCGCGCGTGCAGCTCACGCAGACGCCGCTGAAGCGCTACGCCGGCGCCTACCTCTTCGTCCTCACGCCGGCGCAGGCGGGCAGGCAGCCGCTGCGGCTCACCACCACGTACGCGAACGGGAGCGTCTGCCGCAAGCTCACGCGTCTTCCGCTCGACGGCAGGCATGTGCCGATCTGCAGGCCGCAGCTCGGATGAGCCGCGGCCTGCCGGCGCTCAGCCGTGCAGCGCGAGTCGCTGGCCGTTCATCTTCGCCGCCGCGTCCGAGAGCAGGAAGCGGATCGCGGCCGCGATGTCGGCGGCGTCGGTGAAGGTCTTGAACTTCTTCTGCGGCTCGGCCGCGCGCATCGCCGGCGTGACGAGCGCGTTGATCGCGACGACGTTCGCCGTCGCGCCCGAGTCGTCGGCGGCGAAGCCGTCGGCGAGCGCGAAGGTCCACGCCTCGGCCGCCGCCTTGGCGGCCGCGTAGGCGGCGTTCGAGCTCGTCGGCTGGCGCGCCTGCTTGGCCGAGACGAGCACGAAGCGGCCGCGGCCGGAGCGCGTCAGCGCGGCGTGGAAGGCGCGCGTCGTGTGCATCGCCGTGCGCACGAGCAGGTCCGAGAGCACGTCCCAGTCCTCCAGCGGCGCCTGCGCCAGCGGCGTGCCGCCGCGCCAGCCGCCGACCAGGTGCACGAGCGCGTCGACGCCGCCGAGCCGCGCCTCGACGTCGGCCGCCCAGCGCGCCGTCGCCGCGGGGTCGAGCAGGTCGACGGCCTGCTTGTCGTCGGCGTCGATCCCGTCGAGCCGGTCGAGCGCGACGTCGGCGAGCGCCAGCCGCGCGCCCGCCGCCTTCAGCGCGGCGGCGACGTGCGGGCCGAGCCCGCCGCCGGCGCCCGGGATCGCGACGACGCGTCCGCCGAGCTCGCCGCTCACGCCGCCACCGGCTGCGCGTCGCGCGCCGTCGCGTCGGCGGCGGCGAGCTTGCTCTGCAGCGAGACGTAGAACAGCGACAGCGGGAACTCGTCGTCGAGCACCTCGTCGATGTACGGCTTCGGCTCGGCGACGTCCGCGAACGTGCGCACGTCCTTGGCCCAGTGCGAGCCGATCGCCGGCGGCACGAGCGAGGCGACGAGGTCGTGCGCCGCCGCCCAGTGCTGCAGCTTCGTGCGCTGGATGCCGGTGCGGTAGAGCGTCTCGACGCGCTCGCGCAGCTCCAGCACGCCCTCGGCGACGTGCTCCCAGTCGATCCGCAGGCGGTTGTCGGTCCAGTGCAGCCGCCGCGTCTCGTGCAGGTGCGCGAACAGCAGCTGGCCGCCGAGGCCGTCGTAGTTGCGCACGCGCGGGCCGGTGATCGGGAAGCGGAAGAGGCGATCGAAGAGGATCGCGTACTGCACGTGGCGGGCGAAGGCGAAGCCCTCGCGCTCGAGCGCGACCGCCTCCGAGAACGCCGTCAGGTCGCAGCGCAGCTCCTCCAGCGAGTACATCCAGTACGGCATCCGCTGGCGGATCATGAACGGGTCGAACGGCAGGTCGCCGTGGCTGTGCGCGCGGTCGTGGATCAGGTCCCAGAGCTCGTAGGCGTCACGCGAGAGCTGCTCGCTCTCCAGCAGCGCGGCGGCGTCCGGCGGCAGGTTCAGCCGCAGCAGCGCGGCGGCGCTGGTCGAGCTGCGGCGAAAGCGCGCCGACTCGCGGTCGCAGAAGATCGCGCCGAAGTGGTTCTCCGGGCGGCCCTCGACGGTCACCATCTCGGGGAACAGGACGGCGCACTCGCTGTCGTAGCCGGCCGTGTGGTCGACCAGCGTGACCGGCACGAACTTCGGGTTGTCGTAGCGCGTCGCCTCCAGCTCGGCGAGCCAGTCCGGCCAGGGGACGTCGACGATCAGCGCCTCGAAGACCTTCTCGCGCGGGCCGTTCTGCTTGTACATCGGGAAGACGACGAGGTGCTGGATGCCGTCGCGGCGATCCAGGTCGGGGCGGAAGCGCTCGAGCGCCGCGTCCAAGCGCGGCACCGCGAAGCCGCCGTCGACCCAGGCGCGCAGGTCGCCCTCGAGTGCCTCGAAGTAGCCCGCCTGGTGCGGGAAGCGCGGCGCCAGGCCGTGCACGGCGCCGATGATCGCGTCGACCTGCGCGCTCAGCTCCTCGCCGTCGTGGCGCTCCAGGTCGATGCTGCCGTCGGCGTCCTGCTTGAGCCGCAGGTCGGCGACGGTGCTCTTGAGCGTCGCCCAGCAGGGATCGTCCTTGGCGGCCGTCGAGGCCGGCGGCTCGCTCTGGGCGAAGGCGCCGAGCGCGGCCCAGTGCACGAGGTTCTGCCAGAGGTCGGCATGGTCGAGGTCGCCGAAGCAGTCGTCGCCGAAGAGGTCGGAGTCCGACAGCACGACGACGCGGCCGGCGCCGTGCTCGGTGACGGCCAGCAGCGGCGCGCCGGGCGCCGACGAGCTCGCCGCCGCGCGCGCCAGCACCTGCACGCCGGCCTCGGCGCTGAGCGTGCCGGCGCGGTAGAAGCAGACCTCGTCGACGCGCGCGAGCAGGTCGACGCCGGCGGCGGGACGCTCGAGGTCGGCCAGCACCCAGTGCGGCGAGCCGTGCGAGTGCTCGTAGTCCGAGACGGTGTCGTTCTCGATCCGCACGCCGAAGCGGCCGACCAGCTCGTTGAGGTTGTTGCCGTACTTGTCCTGCTCGCTCTCGCCGAGCACGATCAGGCCGCCGCCGCGCTCGACGAAGCGCGCGATCGCCTCCAGCTCGGCGCCGTCCAGGCGCGGCGAGCCGCCCGGCACGGTGCGCTCCCAGGCGGGCTCGGAGGGGTGCGCGAGGATCAGCACGCCGGCGCCGGCGAGCGCGTCGCCGAGCAGCGGGCCGTGCTCGTGCACGACGACGTCGAAGTCGCGCTCGCGCAGCGACTGCGCCGCGAGCGCGTAGGACGAGTCCTCCGGGTGGGACGGCTGGATCTCGCGCGCCAGCTCGGGGCGCACGGTCCACGCCTGGCCGTGGGACTCGTCGAAGAGGATGCGAACGGTTCCAGGACGAGTGGACATACGACACAGCTTGGCGGCTCGCGGGCGCCGAATCTAGGCCGTCTTCGCGTTGTCCTCGTGCAACAATCGAACGCATCGACGCGATCGATCAGCAGATCATTAGCCTGTTGCGCGACGACGCCCGCCGTTCGTATGGTGACATCGGTCGCCGGATCTCGCTCAGCCCGCCGTCGGTCAAGCGCCGCGTCGACCAGCTGCTCGCCAGCGGCGCGATCGAGGGCTTCACCGCCGTCGTCGACCACCGCGCGATGGGCCGCGCGACGGAGGCGCTGATCGAGCTCTTCTACGCGCCCGGGACGCTGCTCGACGCCGTCGCCGAGCAGCTCGCCGCGCACCCCGAGGTCGTCGAGGCCTGGAGCGTCACCGGCGACGCCGACGCGATCGCCCGCGTCCAGACGACCGACAACGGCGACCTCGAGCGGCTGATCATGGAGCTGCAGCGCGATGGCAGCGTCGTGCGCACGCGCTCGCAGGTCGTGCTCTCGCACCTCGTGCGGGCGCGCGGCGCCGAGCGCGGGCCGGCGGCGTGAGCGTCAGCGCCGCGCCGTCGGTGCGATCGTCGTCGTGCCCGGCGCGACCGTGAAGACGCGCGCGCCGTCGCGGTAGCCGGCGTCGCGCGCGCTGCCGCCGCGCGCCGCGTAGGCGTCGTCCACGGCGGCCGGCAGTGCGACGCGGCCGATCGTGCCGCTCGGCACGGTCAGCCGCAGCAGCCAGCGGCCGGCCGCGTCGCGCGACCAGTCGACGACGATCGCGCCGTGCGGCGTCGGCACCGTGCCCTGCGCCCAGCGGAGGTCGCCGGGACGCGGTGCGACAGCGAACGTCGCGAAGCCCGGGCCGGTCGGCCGGACGCCGAGCGCGAGCGTCGTCAGCAGCGTCGCGGGCGCCGCGCCCCAGCCGTGCGCGAGGCTCGTGAACCGCGCGAGCGGCGGCTGCCCGCTCGCGCTGACGCCCTCCCACCAGGTGCTGTGCGGGTCCTGCTCGAGCTGGTAGCCCCAGAAGCGGCGGATCAACGCGAGCGCGTCGCCGGCGTCGCCGCTGAGCAGCCGCGCCTGTACCTCGAAGCCGGTCGGCAGCGGCGCGTAGCGCTTGGCGACCGGTGCGCCGGGCTCGTCGCGGCCCGTCATCAGCGAGCCGTATGAGCCCCAGGCGTTGGCCTTCAGCCAGGCCAGCACCTGACGCGCGCGCCGTTGCGGCGCGATGCCCGCGACGATCGCCATCGCGTTGCCATCCTGCGGGTGCTGGCCGTGCGACTCGGCGCTCGTCCAGTAGGCGCCCGCGGACGCGTCCCAGAGCCGCGCGTCGACGGCGTCGGCGACCGCCCGCGCGCGCGCCGAGAAGCGTGCCGCCTCGCGCGCGCCGCCCTCGACGGTCGCCAGCGCGGCCATCTGGTCGAGGTTGCGCACGTAGAGCGCGTTGACGTAGGTCTCGTGGCCGCCGTCCACGTAGCCGTAGTGGCCGGGGTCGTCCGCGAAGGCGAGCAGGCCGCTGCGCCGGTCGCGCTGCGTCTCGATCCATGCCGTGGCCCTGCGTAGCGCGCTCCACCAGCGGTCGAGGTAGGTGCGGTCGCCGGTGTAGAGCCAGTGGTCGTACATGTTGCTGATGAACCAGCTGACGTACTCGCCGTAGAAGCGCGTCTCGGCGCGGTTGTGCGGGCCGACGAGGCTCTCGGCCGGGACGTAGCCGTCGTCGAGCTGCTGACCGGCGAGCGCGTCGAGCGAGGCGTCGACCGCGGCGCCGTCGCCGGTCGTCAGCCAGGCCACCGGGTCCTGGACCGCGAGGTCGCCCTGCCAGACGATGCGGTCGCGCTTGGCGCCGTCGAAGATCACGTCGCGGCGCGGATCGACGCCCGGGACCTGGCTGTCGGCGTGGTCGGCCTCGCCGCCGGCGTACGGCCACGACGTGGCGGTGCCGGAGCCGTCGGTGTCGAGCTGGACGGTGTAGGCGCTCGCGTACCAGATCTTGTTCAGCAGGTCGTCACTGGACAGGAACCTGCCCGCGTAGCGCGAGAGGTCGGCGCCCTGGCCGCCGGCGGCGGTGAAGTCGAGCGAGATGCCGTCGACGTCGACCCAGCCGGGGCCGTCGAGGAACAGCGTCAGGTAGCGGAAGCCACCGCGCCGCTGTGGGTCGACCGCCGTTCCGGGAAGGCGATCGGGCAGGCTCAGCGCGTGGCTGTCGGAGTCCCAGTCGTACGCCACGCCGGGATAGCCGTTGGCGTAGTTGGCGCTGTCGCAGCCGGGTGCGAGGCTCGCCTCGCCGCCGAAGCCGGTCGCCATCAGCTTCCGGGACTCGCTGAAGCAGGCGTGCAGCGCTGGCGCCGGGCTCGATGCGCCGGCCAGCTCGACGCGCAGCCTGCCGCCGACCTCCTGGCCGAAGTCGACGGCCAGCAGCGGCGAGCCGCCGCGGTGGCCGCCGCTCCTCAGGCGCACGCTGACGCCGTCGTCGACGAGCGCGGCGGCGGGGCGGCCGTCGATCGCGCCCGAGCGCGCGGCGGCGCTCAGCAGCGACGCCGGCGCGAGCCGCCGCGAGCCTGGCGAGAGCAGGTACGGGCGCCACTCGCCCTTCTGCGGCCTGTAGTCGCTCCGGCTCCAGGCCGAGCCGGGCTGTGCGGCGGGCGCGAGCTGCGCGATCTGGACGTGCGCGGCGCCGGCCAGCGCGGCCGCCGCCGACAGCAGCGAGGCCAGGTCGAAGGCGCTCATGGCGTCGAAGTGTGCCGGATTCCCTGAGTCCGGAACGACCGAGGGCCTGGCGCGAACGCCAGGCCCTCGTGTCGTACGGCTTCAGCGCGAAGGCGCTGGCTACATCATGCCGCCCATGTCGGGCATGCCGCCGCCGGCGGGGCCGCCGGCGTCCTTCTCGGGCACCTCGGCGACGATCGCCTCGGTGGTGAGGATGTTCTTGGCGATCGAGGCCGCGTTCTGCAGCGCCGAGCGCGTGACCATCGCCGGGTCGATGACGCCCTCGGAGACGAGGTCGACGTACTCGCCGGTGGCGGCGTTCAGGCCGATGCCGGCGTCCGAGCGACGCACCTCGTTGACGACGACCGAGCCCTCGAAGCCGGCGTTCTCCGCGATCTGGCGGAGCGGCTCCTCGAGCGCGCGCAGGACGATCCGCGCGCCGGTCTTCTCGTCGTCGACCTTGATGTCGTCGATCTTGATGGCCGCCGTCGCCTCGACGAGCGCGATGCCGCCGCCGGGCACGATGCCCTCCTCGAGCGCCGCGCGCGTGGCCTGCAGCGCGTCCTCGACGCGGTGCTTCTTCTCCTTCATCTCCGTCTCGGTGGCCGCGCCGACCTTGACGACGGCGACACCGCCGGAGAGCTTGGCGAGGCGCTCCTGCAGCTTCTCGCGATCGAAGTCCGAGTCGGTGTTCTCGATCTCGACCTTGATCTGGTTGATGCGGCCCTTGATCGCCTCGCCGTCGCCGGCGCCGTCCACGATCGTGGTCGTGTCCTTGGCGATGACGACGCGACGGGCGCGGCCGAGCTGCGAGACCTGCGTGTTCTCGAGCTTGAGGCCCATCTCCTCGGTGATGACCTCGCCGCCGCTGAGGATCGCGATGTCCTCGAGCATGCGCTTGCGGCGGTCGCCGAAGCCCGGAGCCTTGACGGCGACGCCCGTGAAGGTGCCGCGCAGCTTGTTGACGATCAGCGTGGCCAGGGCCTCGCCCTCGACGTCCTCGGCGATGATCAGCAGCGGCTTGCCCGACTGGATGACCTGCTCCAGGACGGGGAGCACGTCGCGGACGGAGCCGATCTTCTGGTTGGCGATGAGGATGTACGGATCCTCGAGCGTCGCCTCCATGCGGTCCTGGTCCGTGACCATGTAGGGCGAGATGTAGCCCTTGTCGAACTGCATGCCCTCGGTGAACTCGAGGTCCATGCCGAACGTCTGGCCCTCCTCGACGTTCACGACGCCGTCCTTGCCGACCTTGTCGATCGCGTCGGCGATGACGTCGCCGATCTCCTCGTCGCCGGCGGAGATGGTCGCGACGCGCGCGATCTGCTCCTTGCCGGAGATCTCCTTGGAGATCGAGGCGATGTGCTCGACGACCTGGTTGACGGCCGTCTCGATGCCCTTCTTGAGGCCGAGCGGGTTGGCGCCGGCGGCGACGTTCTTCAGGCCCTGGCGGACGATCGCCTGGGCGAGCACGGTCGCGGTCGTCGTGCCGTCGCCGGCGACGTCGTTGGTCGCCGTGGCGACCTCGCGGACGAGCTGCGCGCCCTGGTTCTGGAAGACGTCCTCGACCTCGATCTCACGCGCGATGGTCACACCATCGTTGGTGATCGTCGGGGCGCCGAACTTCTTGTCGAGCACGACGTAGCGGCCGCGCGGGCCGAGCGTGACCTTGACCGCGTTGGCGACGGCGTCGACGCCCTGCTCGAGCGCCTTGCGCGCCTCGACGTCGTACTTCAGTTCCTTGTGAGCCATTGTTCTCTGGGTCTCCTAGATGCTTCAGCCGGCGACCTTGGCGAGAACGTCCGACTCGCGCAGGACCAGCAGGTCCTCGCCGTCGATCTGGATCTCGGTGCCGCCGTACTTCGAGTACAGGACCTCGTCGCCCTCGGCGACGTCGAGCGGGATGCGCTTGCCGTTGTCGTCGAGCTTCCCGTCGCCGACCGCCAGCACCTTGCCCTTCTGGGGCTTCTCCTTCGCGGTGTCGGGAAGGACGATGCCGGACGCGGTCGTCGCCTCTTCCTCGACCGCCTTGACGATCAGGCGATCGCCCAGGGGCTTGAGATTCATCGAGTGGCCTCCACTCAGTTCGTACCTGGACAGCGAATCTGGCACTCGCGGCAGGAGAGTGCCAACGTCCGCGCATCATAGAGCGAACGCCCAGGTCGTCAAGGGGCGGATGGCACTCTTTTCACGAGAGTGCCAGCGCGGCGGCTAGTTCTGCGCGCCGCCGACGCCGCGCAGGCGATCCTGGAAGTCCGGCGGGTTCTCGACGATCTGCGAGAAGCGCACGACGGTGACGACGTCCTCGAGCTCGACGTCGCGGTTGTAGATCGTCTTCAGGAACGACACGAGCTCCTCGGTGCGACGGAACTCGGGGTTGTCATGCTCGATGTCGCGCGGCGACAGGTCCTTGACGCGCTTGACCTCGACGTTGTCGATCACCGCGTGGAAGAGCTTCTCGCGCGGCGAGTACTGGTACCCGACGGTGACCAGGACGACCTGGTTCTTGCGGTACTTGTGCCGCTTGTCGCCGAGGCGGATCGTGGCCGTCTTGCGGCCGCGCTTCATCTGGTCCGCGAAGGCCAGCGAGTAGAAGTTGAGGACCTGCACGGACGGGCAGACTAGCGGCCGCGTGACATCCTGGACAGGAGCCGCTCGATCAGCGCGCGCTCGCCCGGGAACGTCAGCTGCGCCGAGGCGCGCTCGATCGCGATCCAGCGCGCGTCGTCGACCTCGTGGTCGTGGTCCGCGGTCGAGCCGCTGACGTACTCGCAGAGGAAGTAGTGGACGGTCTTGCGCACGCGCCGGCCCTCGCGCCGGTAGCTGTAGCGCACGGCGCCGAGCGGCTCGCGCACCGCCGCCGTGACGCCCGTCTCCTCGCGCACCTCGCGCGCGGCCGTCTGCTCGGGCGTCTCGCCGGCCTCCATGCCGCCCTTCGGCAGCCCGATCACCCGCCGCCCGGCCGGCCGGATCACCAGCAGCTCGTCGCCACGCACGACGACACCGCCGTAGGAGGTCTCGAGCTCGGCTGGCATCGAGATGATGTATCACCAACGGCTTCGCGGATCCATCACAACTCCGGGCCGCCTGCGGCGTTATCACCAGCGAGGCCCATGGTCCGCTCCGCTCTCGCCGCATCCCTGCTCGCGCTCGCCCTGCTGCCGGCGAGCGCGCTCGCCACGCCGTCCGGCACGACGCCGACGCCGACGCCCATGCCGACCCCGGCCGCCGAGGCCGTCTGGGCGACGGTCAACGTCTGCGACACCGCCAAGCGCCCTGACACGATCGGGATCCGCGCGGCGATGCCGGGCGTGCCGCGCGGCGCGGCGCTGTTCATGCGCTTCCAGGTGCAGTACAAGGCCGGTGGCGGCTGGCAGCAGGTCAAGGGCACCGACTCGCGCTGGCGGCCGGTCGGGCGCGGGCACGGGACGCCGGTCGAGTCCGGCTGGAGCTTCAGCTTCGCGCAGCCCGCGGCGCCGGTGACGCTGCGCGGCGACGTGCGCTTCCAGTGGCGCCGCCAGGGCACGGTGCTGGCCAGCGCCGAGGCGTTCACCGAGGCCGGGCACCGCTCGAGCGCCGGCGCCGATCCGGCCGGCTACTCGGCTGCGACCTGCACGCTCGGCGGCTGAGGGCGCCGGTCCCCGTCAGCCGGCGTCGCGGCTGCTCCCGCCGGTCGCGAGCGTCGGCGCGGCCGGCAGCTGCGCGAACAGCCGCGGGTCGTTCGTGATCGCGCCAGTCACGCCCAGCGCCCGCAGCCGCTCGAGCCGGCGCAGCTCGTCGACGGTCCAGACGTAGGTCTCGCCGCCGGCCTGCTCGACGGCGGCGACCAGCGCCGGCGTCAGCAGCAGCCAGTGCGCCATCACGGCGTCGATGCGGCCGTCGCGCAGGTGCCGTTGCGCCGCCGTCGGCAGCCGGCGCCGCACGTAGGCGACCGCGAGCGCCGCCGGCAGCTTCGTCAGCGCGCTCTTCGTGTAGTCGCGCTTGACGCGCGGCACCGACCAGCCGAGCCGCAGGCGCGGCTCGAGCGCGCGGATCGCGACCAGCGAGCGCATCCAGGTCGAGGAGATCAGCGTGCGCTCGACCAGGCCGTGCTCGCGCAGCGCCCGCACGACGCGCTCCTCGCCGCCGGGCAGCTTCAGGTCGAGGTCGAGCTCGACGCCGTCGAAGGCCGCTCCGGCGAGGTGCGCGAGGCCGGCGTCGAGCGTCGGCGCCCGCGCGAGGTCGTGCGTGTGGTCGTGCGCGATCAGCAGCCGCGAGCCGGCGCGGTCGTCGAGCCGCTCCGGCAGCACGTCGAACTCGATCATGTCGACGCCGACGGCGAGCGCCGCGTCGAACGAGGCGAGCGTGTTGCCCGGCACGAGCAGGTCCGCGCCCTTGTGGCCGACGCGCTTCATCAGCGCTGGCAGCTCGGGCACCAGTAGGTGACGCGGCCGTCGTCGCCCTGGCGGCGCGCCTGGATCGTCGCCGCGCGGCCGCAGCGCGGGCAGGCCGCGCCGGCGCGGCCGTAGACCGCCTGCAGGCGCTCGCTCATGCCCTCGCGCGCGGACTCCTGCATGCGCGGGCGCGTCGCGCGGACGATCGCCAGCGCCTCCTCGTCGCTGACGTCGCCGCTGCGCCGCCACGGGTCGACGCCGGCGGCGAAGCAGCCCTCGGCCTTCCAGATGTTGCCGATCCCGGCGATCGTGCGCTGGTCGAGCAGCGCCTCGCCGATCGGCCGCGTCGGGTCGTCGTCGCGCAGCCGGCGCAGGAACGCGCGCTCGTCCAGCACGGGCGCGAGGATGTCCGGCCCGAGCTGCGTCAGCCGCGGGTCGAGCCGTTCGCGTGCCGCCGTCAGCAGCTCCAGCACCGGGCCGCCGACCTGGATCGCGCGCCGCTCGCCGCGGCGCAGCGCCAGCCAGGCGCGCGGGGGCGGCGGCTCGCTCGCGTCGCGCATGCGCCAGCTGCCGGTCATGCGCAGGTGCGAGTGGATCGCCAGGCCGCCCTCGAAGCGGATGAACAGGTGCTTGCCGTGGGCGTCGACGGCCGTCACGGCGCGACCGGCGAGGCGCTCCGGCCAGCGGTCGCGGCCGAAGCGCGGGTGCGGCGTCGCCAGCTCGTCGGGCACGTGGCCGGCGAGGATCGGGCGGATGCGGTTGGCCGCGTGGTGGATCGTGTCACCCTCGGGCACGCTGTCGTTGAGGGTAGGGTCCGGACGCGCCGGCCGAGCGCTCGGCGGCCGGTCGCGCGAGCCGCGGGGGTCGATCGCCCGGCGGCCCGGTCACGGCCGCGGCAGTCGATCGCTCGGCCGGGCCGCCGAGGCTCGCCGGGCTCAGCTGCTCGTCGTGCCGCTGCTCGCGGCGCTGCCGCTGCCGTCGCCGCCTGCGCTGCCGTCGCCGCCCGCTGCGCCGCCGCCCGAGCGGCCGCCCGCCGCGCCGCCGCTGCCAGGCCCAGCGGCACCGCCGCCGTAGCCGCCGCGCCCGCCGCCTGGGCGGCCGTTGAAGCCGCAGGCCTTCATCGCCGCTTGCACCTTCGGGTCGCTGAAGTCGGGTCGCTGGCCCTGCGACGTCGTCACGCCGTGCCGGCTCAGGCACGTGCTGAGCTGCTGGAAGCGATGCGGGTCGCCGCCGCCGCGGGAGCCGCCCGGGCCGCCGCCGAAGCCGCTCGCGTACTGCTTGCATGGACCCTGTAGCGCGGCCTGCAGCTTCTGCCGGTCGGCCTGGCTGAGGCCCGTCCGGCCGCCGCCGGAGCCGCTCGAGCCGTAGCCGCCCGGTCCGGAGCCGCCGTCGGCAGGACGCGAGGGCAGCGTGATGCCCTGCTGCTTCAGGCAGGCGACCAGCTTCTCGTGGCTGCCGTCGCTCGCGTCGCGCGTCGAGCCGCCGGCGGGTGCCGCGGCGCTCGCCGGCGACGAGCTCGACGACGACCCGCACGCGGCGAGTGGGAACGACAGCGCGGCGACGGCGAGGAGCGCGCCCGCCCCGCGATTGAAGATGAGCATGAAGCCAAGTGGACCTGGCCAGTGCAAGAGCCGGCGAAGAGGACGCGGATTCTTCGAGAACCTTGCGATTGGCGTATGTAAGAACGGGCCTACGCGGTCAGTGTCAGCCGGCGCGGGCCTGGGCGGAAGCCGAGCTCGATCAGCCGCTCCTCCCACGGCGAGCCGACGACCGGCTCGCCGTCGACGCGCTCGATCGCCAGCCGCTTGACGCGGCCGCGCAGCACCGTCTCCGCCAGCGCCGCGAGCGCCGCGTCCAGGCGCTCGTCGCCGGCCTCGACGAGCGTCAGCAGCCCCTTGCCGCCGCGCTCGACGAACAGCACCGGCTCGGCGCCGGCGAGCACGACGTAGGCGCCGGCCTGGCGCGCGGGGCGCCGGCCCGGCGCGGTACCGGTCCGCGCCGGCCATTTCAGCGCCGCGCCGTAGGGCTGCGCGGGATCGGTCGCGGCGAGCACGAGCGGTGCCGCGCCGTCGTCGTCGCGCTGCGCGCGCAGCCGCTCGACCGCGCCGGGCAGCGCGAACTGCGCGCCGCCGAGCCCCTCGACGAAGTAGCCGCGCCGCGCGACGCCGATCGTCTCGAGCGCGGCGAGCGAGTCGTAGAGCGAGGAGAAGCCGCCCGCGATGCCCTCCGCGAGCACCTGCTCGCGCGTGACGATCCCGTAGCGCTCGAGCAGCAGCTCGGCCTGCGCGCGCCGCCGCGCCGCCGGGTCCGCGTCGGCGCCGAACAGCGCCGCCGTCAGCGACCAGCGGCCCTGCACGGCCGCCACCGCGCCGCCGCGCCGGCGCGAGGCGAAGCTGCGCCGCCGCTCGGCGCGGGCGCGCGCCGCGACCGGCGCGCCGAAGCCACCGCCGCCGCCACCCGCGCGCGACACGGCGACGAGCTTCGGCGAGCGCAGCGGCGCGAACGCGTCGTTGGTCGCCTCGCCGGCCCAGACGAGGTCCCAGAGCGCGTTCTGCAGCTCCTCCGCCGCGATCCCTGACAGGTCGACGAGCAGGTCGCCGAAGAAGCAGGCGCCGGCGCGCAGGCGCTCGCGGATCCGCTCGTGCGCCGCGCCCGCGGGCGCCTCGCCGGCCTGCGGCGGCGGGCCGAGCAGCGGCGCGTCCTCGCGGAAGTAGAGCGCGACGCGCCCGCTGCGCCCGAGCGGCCCGGCGCCGACCCAGACGACCTCGCCGCTCGCGCACAGCTGGTCGAGCCAGGACGGCGAGTAGGCGCCGACGCGGCGCGGCAGCATGTCGCGCTCCCAGACCTCGACCGGCAGCGCCAGCGCCTGCAGCGGCACCAGCAGCTCGCGCAGGCGATCGACGCCGGCGCCGCCGGCGGGATGGCGGTCGACGCCCTGCCAGCTCGTCAGCAGCCGCGCGAAGGCGCGCTGGTCGGCCGGCTCGATCTCCGCCCGCAGCGCTGCCAGCGAGGCGCGCCGCAGCCGCCGCAGCACCTCGCCGTCGCACCACTCGCGCTGCGTGCCGCCCGGCCGCAGCTCGCCGCGCACCAGCTCGCCGGCCGTCTCCAGCCGCTCCAGCACCGGCGTCAGGTCGACGCCGTAGCGCGCCTTCAGCGCCGCCGTCTCGAACGGACCGTGCGTGTGCGCGTAGCGGCGCGCGAGCCGCTCGAGCGCGTCGGGCACGTCGGCGAGGAAGCTCTCGGGCAGCCCGGACGGCGGCGCCGCGCCGAGCGCGTCGCGGTACAGGCCGGCGTCCTCGGCCGCCAGCCAGCGCCGCTCGCCGCCGACGCGCAGCGCGACCGCGCGGCGCTCGCCGGCCAGCTGCTCGAGCCATGCCTCGGTCCGCGCGCCGCCGTCGGCGCTGCGCAGCCGCGCCTCGTCGAGCGTCAGGTCGCCGACGCGCCGCAGCACGTCGTGCAGCGCGTCGACCGAGTCCGCGCGCGTGCGCTCCGAGCGCCGCTGCAGGTCGTCCTCGAGCGTCGCCAGCGCGCCGGGGTCGATCAGGTCGCGCAGCTCCTCCTGGCCGAGCAGCTCGCGCAGCAGCTCGCGGTCCAGCGCCAGCGCCGCCGCGCGCCGCTCGGCGTTCGGCTGGTCGCCCTCGTACATGTAGGTCGCGACGTAGTCGAACAGCAGCGAGGAGGCGTACGGCGAGGCCGTCTCGGTCTCGGCCTCGACCAGCGAGAGCTCGCGCCGGTGCAGCTTCGTCAGCAGCTCGGTCAGGCCCGGCAGGTCGAGCACGTCGCGCAGGCACTCGCGGTAGGTCTCGAGCACGATCGGGAACTGCGCGTAGCGGCGCGCGACCTCCAGCAGCGTCTGCGACTTCAGTCGCTGCTGCCAGAGCGGCGTGCGCCGGCCCGGATAGGCGCGCGGCAGCAGCAGCGCGCGGCCCGCGTTCTCGCGGAAGCGGGCGCCGAACAGCGCCGAGCCGCCGAGCTCGCCGACGACCAGGTCCTCGAGCTCGTCCGGCTCGATCAGCACCGTGTCGATGCCCGGCGGCTCGTCGGCGTCGGGCAGGTGGACGATGATCCCGTCGTCTGACCAGATCGCGTCCGACTCGAGCCCGTAGCGCTCGCGGATGCGCGCGCTCAGCGCCAGGCCCCAGGCGGCGTGCACGCGGCCGCCGTAGGGCGAGAGCACGCAGACGCGCCAGTCGCCGATCTCGTCGCGGAAGCGCTCGACGACGATCGTGCGGTCGCTCGGCAGCACGCGCGTCGCCGCCTCCTGCTCGCGCAGGAAGGCGACGAGGTTCGCGGCGGCGCGCTCGTCGAGGTCGTAGTCGCGCTCCAGCGTCGCCGGCTCCTGGCCGACCGCCCAGCGCGCGAAGGCGCCGATCGCCTCGCCCAGCTCGCGCGGGCGTCCGAGCCCGTCGCCCTTCCAGAACGGCACCGCGCCTGGCACGCCGGGCGCCGGCGAGACGATCACGCGGTCGCGCGTGATCTCCTCGATCCGCCAGGAGGAGGCGCCGAGCAGGAAGACCTGGCCGGCGCGCGCCTCGTAGACCATCTCCTCGTCGAGCTCGCCGACGCGGCGGCCGTCGGGAAGGTTGACCGAGAACAGGCCGCGGTCGGGGATCGTGCCGGCGTTCGTGATCGCCAGCGCGCGCGAGCCCTTGCGGGCACGGATCGTGCCGGCGACGCGATCCCAGACGATCCGCGGCCGCAGGTCGCCGAACTCCTCGCTCGGGTAGCGGCCGTCGAGCATGTCGAGCACGTTCTCCAGCTGCGCGCGCGAGAGCTCCGCGTAGGAGTAGGTGCGCGTGACGAGCGCCTGCAGGGCATCGACCTGCAGCGGCGCGTCCTCGTCGGCCGCTGCGGCCGTCGCGACGATCTGCTGCGCGAGCACGTCGAGCGGGTTGCGCGGGACGACGGTCGTCTCGATCCTGCCCTCGCGCATGCGCTGCGCGACGACCGCGCACTCCAGCAGGTCGGCGCGGAACTTGGGGAAGATGCGGCCCTTGGAGACGTCGCCGACGTTGTGGCCGGCGCGGCCGATTCGCTGCAGGCCGGCCGTCACCGACTTCGGCGACTCGACCTGCAGCACGAGGTCGATCGCGCCCATGTCGATGCCGAGCTCGAGCGAGGAGGTCGCGACCAGGCAGGGCAGCTCGCCGGCCTTCAGCTGCTCCTCGACCAGCAGCCGCTCCTCGCGCGCCAGCGAGCCGTGGTGGGCGCGCGCGATCTCGGCCTCGGCGAGCTCGTTCAGGCGCAGCGCGAGCCGCTCGGCGGCGCGGCGGTTGTTGACGAAGACGAGCGTCGAGCGGTGCTCGCGCACGAGCGCCAGCAGCTCCGGGTAGATCGCCGGCCAGATCGAGCGGCGCGTCGCCTCGCTGCCGCCGGCCAGCGGGTCCAGCTGCAGCGCGTCGTCGCGCGCGGGCTCGCGCATCGACTCGACAGGCACGTGGATCCTCAGGTCCAGCGGCTTGCGCACGCCGGTGTCGACGACCGTGCAGCGGCGCGACGGGCCGACCATGAAGCGGCCGACCTCCTCGAGCGGGTTCTGCGTCGCCGAGAGGCCGATCCGCTGCACGTCGCGGCCGGCCTGCTCGACCAGGCGCTCGAGCGTCAGCGCCAGGTGCGCGCCGCGCTTGGTCTGCGCGACGGCGTGGATCTCGTCGAGGATCACCGTCTCGGTGCCGGCGAAGATCGCGCGCGCGCCGCTGGTCAGCATCAGGTAGAGCGACTCGGGCGTCGTGATCAGCACGTCCGGCGGGTGGCGGACCATGTCGCGCCGCTCCTTCTGCGGCGTGTCGCCGGTGCGGATCGCGACGCTCAGCTCGGCGCCGATCCCGCGCAGCGGCGCGCGCAGGTTGCGCTCGACGTCGTAGGAGAGCGCCTTCAGCGGCGAGACGTAGACCAGCCGCGTGCGCTCATGGCTCGGCTCGGCGACGAAGCGGTCGAGCCCCCAGAGGAAGGCGGCGAGCGTCTTGCCGGAGCCGGTCGGGGCGCTGATCAGGACGTGCTCGCCGGTCGCGATCTCCGGCCAGGCCTGCGCCTGCGCCTCGGTCGGCGCGGCGAAGGCGCGCCCGAACCAGTCGCGGACCTGCGGCGTGAAGCTGGCGAGCGGGCCGGCCACGCGTCATACGGTAGGTGCCGCGGCGAGCACCGTGCGCCGCCGCGCCAGCGCCAGCAGCGCGCCGGCGGCCGTGACCGCCGCGGCGACCAGGAAGGCGGTGCGGAAGCCGTGACCCTGGACGAGCAGGCCGGCGAGCGCGGAGCCGATCGCGATGCCGCCGACGAACGCGGTCATCGGCCAGGTGTAGGCCTCCGTGCGCGCGTTCGCGGGCGCGACCTCGGCGACCAGCTCGTTGCGCGTCGCCAGCAGCGGCGCGATCGTGCAGCCGGCCGGGATCACGAGCAGCGCCATCAGCGGCAGTGAGCTCGCCAGCGCCGGCGCCAGCAGCGTCAGCGGCATCAGCGCCGTGACGGCGAGGTGCATGCGGGCGATCCCGCGCCGGCGCGGCAGCAGGCCGTAGGCGAGGCCGCCGAGGCCGGAGCCGAAGGCCCACAGCGCCAGCAGCAGCCCGGCCGCGGCGGCGGCGTCCTGACTGCGGCTGAAGGCCGGGATGCCGACCTCGCACATGCCGATCCCGATCCCCGCCGGCAGCGAGATCAGCACCAGCGTGCGCACGCCCGGGCTGGCGAGCGCGCCGAGCAGGCCGGCGCTGCCGGCGTGCGCGTGCGGCTCGGCGTCGCGCATCGCCGGCAGCGCCGTGAAGAGCGCGGTGCCGCTGACGACGGCGATCGGCGAGACGATCAGCGCCGCCGCCGGCGAGGCGATCGCGGTCAGCGCGGCGGTCAGCAGCGGGCCGGTGATGAAGACCAGCTCGGTCATCGTCGAGTCGAGCGCGTAGGCGGCCTGCAGCAGCCGCCGCTCCAGCAGGTCGGGCAGCAGCGTGCGCAGGACCGAGGAGGTCGGCGGCATCGCGCAGCCGGCGACGAGCGCGCAGGCGACCATCGTGATCGCCGGCAGGCCGGCCTCCGTGCAGAGCACGATCGCGCCGATCGAGGCGCCGTGGACGGCGGCCAGCGGCACCAGCACGCGGCGCCCGCCGAGCTGGTCGACGAGCCGGCCGGCGACCGGCGCGCCGAGCCCGGAGCCGGCGGCGAGCGCGCCGGAGACGGCGCCGGCGATCGCGAACGAGCCAGTCCGCTGGCTCAGGAACAGCACCAGCGCGAGCGCGTTGATGCCGAGCGGCAGCCGCGAGAGCAGCGCCGAGAGGATCAGCGGCGTCAGCTGCGGCGCGCGCAGGATCTCGCCGTAGCGGCTCATTGTGCGGCGAGCGCGCGAGCGCGCGCGAAGACCGCGTCCTGCATCGCCGGCGTCAGCCGGCCGGTGAACGTGTTCTGCTGGCTCGGGTGGAAGCTGCCGAGCAGCGTCCAGGGCGCGCCGGCCAGCTCGGCGCCGTGGCCGAACTTCGGCCGCGGCCGCGGGATCGCGTCGCCGCCGAGCGCGGCGCGCAGCCGCAGCGCGCTCTCCCAGGCGAAGCCGCCGAGGCAGACGACGACGCGCAGCTCGCGCAGCAGCGCGACCTCGTCGTGCAGCCAGCCGGCGCAGGCGTCGCGCTCGGCCGGCGTCGGCTTGTTCGCCGGCGGGGCGCAGCGCACCGCCGCGACCACGTAGGCGTCGCGCAGGCGCAGGCCGTCGTCGGTCGCGACCGACTCGGCCTGGTTGGCGAGCCCGGCGCGGTGCATCGAGGCGAACAGGAAGTCGCCGGAGCGGTCGCCGGTGAAGATCCGGCCGGTGCGGTTGCCGCCGTGCGCGGCCGGCGCCAGGCCGAGCACGAGGATCCGCGCCGCCGGGTCGCCGAAGCCCGGCAGCGGCCGGCCCCAGTAGGTCTCGTCGCGGAAGGCGGCGCGCTTCTCGTACGCGACCTGCTCGCGCCAGGCGACGAGCCGCGGGCAGCGCCGGCACTCGATCACCGCGTCGTTGAGCTGCTGCAGCGCGGTCATCGAGCAGCGATCCTAGTCCCAGCCTCTAGGCTCTCATTCCGCATGCCCCGTCGCCTGATCGTCCTGCTCGCCGCCGCCGCGCTCGCCGTCAGCGCCTGCGGCCCCACCGCGTCGTCGTCCAGCGTCAAGTTCAGCGGCGCCGCCAAGGACGTCGCCGACGTCGTCGGCAAGATGGCCACCGACGGCCGCACGGGCGACGGCAAGTCGATCTGCGACGACACCTTCTCGCAGGCGCTCGTCGACAAGCTCGACGCGAACGGCGGCAGCTGCGCGGACGAGATGAAGGACGCCGTGCGCGACGCCAGCGACTTCGACCTGCAGGTGCGCAGCGTCAAGGTCAGCGGCGACAAGGCGACGGCGGTCGTCCGCCAGGGCGACGACGGCCCGACCGCCACGTTCTCCTTCGTCAAGGAGAACGGCGACTGGCGCGCGGACTCGCTCGGCTGAGCGAGCGCTCTCGGCGTCAGCTGCGGCCCGCCCGCGGCGTCTGTGCGCGCGGGTGACTGCAACAGAACCGCCAATTTTGCTGGACCAGCTCGCCTAGGCAGCTTATGCTGCGGGTATGTTGGTCTCGTTCGCGGCGACGAACTGCCGCTCGATCCGCCAGCGGGTCGAGCTCTCGCTGGTCGCCGAGTCGCGGCCGGTGACGACCGACCGCGCGCGGCTGCTCGTGCCGGGCTTCGGCTTGGAGCTCGTCCCGGCACTGGCGATCGTCGGCGCCAACGGGGCCGGCAAGTCGAACGTGCTGCGGGCGATCGAGTACGTGACGTCGGCGGTGCTCTCGTCGCAGCGCTCGTGGCCTGCCGACGGCGGTCCGCCACGCTCGCCGTTCGAGGGCGTCGACGGGCCGATGCTCGAGCCGTCCGTCTTCGAGGTCGTCTTCACGGCCGGCGACGAGGTCTACGAGTACGAGTTCCACGTCGGCGCCGAGGCGATCGAGTACGAGCGCCTCGCGGTCGCGGCGAACGGGCCGCGCAGCTGGACGCGGCTGTTCGAGCGGAGCACCTCGCCCTCGGGCGCGGTTGCCGTGCGCGCCGGCCGGAGATTGCGGGGCGCGCGGTCGGCCGCCGTCGATGCGACGCGAGCGAACTCGCTCTTCCTCTCGTCGGCGGCGCAGAACAATCATCGGCAGCTGCAGCTGCCGTGGCGGGCGCTCGTCGAGTCGATCCGCTCGGCGAGCGGGGCGAACTTCAGCGAGCGGCGACACCGCTCGGTCTATACCGCCGATGCGCTGCTGACTGCCGACGACGCATTCCGGGAGCGCTTGCGCCAGTTCATCGCGAGCGCCGATCTCGGTATCGACGATGTCATCGTGCGCGAGCACGAGGTCGACAGCGAGGAGACCAAGGCGCTGTTCGCCGCGATCGCCACGATCGACCCGTCGTTCCGGCCGCCGAGCGACGGCAATCTCATCCTGTCGCAGACGACCTTCGCGCATCGCGGCGACGTCGGTGCGCTCGAACTGGAGCAGGAGTCCTCGGGTACGCTGGCGTGGTACGAGTGGGCGGCGCCCGTGCTCGAGACGATCGATCGCGGCATCGTGCTCGGGGCCGACGAGATCGACGCGCATCTCAACAGTCATCTGGTCGCGCAGATCGTCCGTCTGTTCCAGCAGCCGACGACGAACCGGCGCGGTGCGCAGTTGGTCTTCAGCGTCCAGGACCCGGCGGTGCTCTCGCTCGCCGGGCTCGCCCGCGACCAGGTCTGGGTCGTCGAGAAGCAGGCCGACGGCGGTACGGCCCTGTCGCCCGTGACCGACTACTCGCCGCGACGCGACTGGGACATCGGACAGGCGTATCGTCACGGCCGCTTCGGCGGGCTGCCGGTCGTCGACGAGGATGCGCTCGCCGGCGCTGTGATCGCCTTCTCGGACGACGCCTAAGCGTGGGGCGACAGCTCGGGCGACGCCGGCGCAAACCACGGCAGCCGGGGAAGCGCCTCGTCGTCGTCTGCGAGGGAGCACGCGACGAGGTCGCCTATCTGCGGAAGGCGCGCGTGGCGTTCGGGCTGTCGAAGGAGAACCTTCAAGTCCGATCGGCCGAAGGCGGGAGCCCCAGTCGCCGTGGTCGAAGAGGCGCTGAGGATTCGCGCTACCTACGGGCGTTCGCGAGAGGACGCAGTCGACGCGGTCTGGGTGATGCTGGACGCGGAGCGCGTGCACGCCTCAGATGCCCGTCAAGCCGTCGAGAAGGCGGCAGCGGCAGGCTTGCACGTGGCCATCTCCAATCCGAGCTTCGAGGTCTGGCTGCTCTGCCACCAGGCGCCGCAGGCCGCGCCGATGACGGCCGCCGACGCAAAGCGCCGCTGTGGCGAGCTCGGGATCCCCGGTCACGCCGGTCCGGCGGTGTTCGACGATCCGCGGCTCGGCGGTGCATGGACCACGGCGGCGCAGGCCGCGAGCAAGCGGCGCTCGCTGATCGCGCGGCAGGAGGGTCTCGAAGACTTCGCGAGCGCCCTCGTGGTGGTGCATGGAAATCCGTCCACCAACGTCGATGAGCTGATCGAAGCGCTTCGGTCCGCTCGCCCCGGCCGAGCAGCGTGATGGCGGCGGGAGCGTAGCCGTGGGCTAGGGGATGCGCAGTCGCTGGAAGCTTCGGCCGCCGTCGCGGCTTCGGGCCATGCCGTAGTCGAGCTGCTCGTAGATGACCTCCGGGTGGCGCGGGTCGACGACCAGGCGGCCCGGGCCGAGTGGCCGCTCGACCGATCCGTCGGTGACCCGCGGCGCCCGCCCGCGGCGCGTCCAGCTGGCGCCGCCGTCGGTCGAGCGCAGCAGCACGTCGCCGGCGTCCGCCGGCGTGCCGACGAGCTGGGCGGCGACGTAGACCGTGCGCGCGTCGGCGGAGGCGACCGCGACGCCGCTGACGTCGGCCAGCCGCAGTTGGCGCGTCCAGCTCCTGCCGCCGTCGTCGCTGCGCAGCAGCACGTAGGGCAGCTGGCCGCCGGCGTCCGGACCGCCGCCGCCGACGACGACGAGCACTGACGACTTCGCGGGTGCGGGCCAGACGCTCCAGGCCGCGCCGTCGCCGCCGACCGGCGCGAGCCGCTGCCAGCGGGTGCCGCTCGTGGCGGCGCGGAAGACGTCGTCGCCGGACGCGACGTAGGCGACGTGCGTGTCGCCGCCGCTTAGCGCCACCGCGGTTGGCATCGTCGGCATCCCCAGCTTGCTGAAGCTCGCGCCGGCATCGGTGCTCGCGTAGACGCCGCCCTCGCCGGGCTCGTCGGAGGACAGCGGTCCCTGGCCCCAGGCCCAGACGGTGCGACCGCCGTCTCAGCCGGCGAGCGGGGCTGGACGAGCGCGGCGACGCCGACGCCGGCGGCGGTCAGCGCGACCGCGACGAGCGCGCCGATCAGCAGCCGCACGCCGCTCATGGCCATGCCGGCTACTGGCGGCGCGGCGCGATCGCCGGTCGCGCGCGCATCAGCTCAGCGTTCTGCCGTACTGGCGCTCGTAGTAGGCGCGGTAGTCGCCGGAGCGGATCGGCTCCCACCAGGCGGCGTTCTCGCGGTACCAGGCGACCGTGCGCTCGAGCCCGTCGGCGAAGCGCACCTGCGCCTCCCAGCCGAGGCCGCGCACCTTCTCGGAGGCGAGCGAGTAGCGGCGGTCGTGGCCCGGGCGGTCGGTGACGTACTCGATCAGCGACTCGTCGCGGCCGGTGTACTCGATGATCTTGTGCACGACGTCGAGGTTCGGCGCCTCGTCCGGGCCGCCGACGTTGTAGACCTCGCCCGGCACGCCGCGCTCGAGCACAGTGCCGATGCCGCGCGCGAAGTCCTCGACGTAGATCCAGTTGCGCACCTGCTGGCCGTCGCCGTAGACCGGCAGCTTGTCGCCGTGCAGCGCGTTCAGCACCATCAGCGGGATCAGCTTCTCCGGGTACTGGTAAGGCCCGTAGTTGTTCGAGCCGCGGCAGATCAGCGCCTCGAGCCCGTAGGTGTGGCGGTAGGACTGGACGAGCAGGTCGGCGCCGGCCTTCGAGGCCGAGTAGGGCGAGGACGGCGCGAGCGGCGAGCTCTCCGTGAACGAGCCGGTCTCGATCGAGCCGTAGACCTCGTCGGTCGAGACCTGCACGTAGCGCACGCCGCGCTCGCGCGCGGCCTCCAGCAGCACGTAGGTCCCGAGCGCGTGCGTCGTGATGAACGCCTCCGGCTCGGCGATCGAGCGGTCGACGTGCGTCTCGGCGGCGAAGTTGACGATCGCGTCGACGCCCTCGGCCGCGTCGGCGACCGCCGCGGCGTCCTCGATCCCGCCGACGACCAGGCGGACGTCGAGGCCCTCGAGGTTCTCGCGCCGGCCGGCGTAGGTCAGCTTGTCGAGCACGACGACCTCGTCGCCGTGGTCGCGCAGGCGGATGCGGACGAAGTTCGAGCCGATGAAGCCGGCTCCGCCGCAGACGAGCAGCTTCATGCGGGGATCTCCTTTGCAGCGAGGTGGGCGTCGAGGCCCTGCTGCCAGGGCGGCAGGACCGGGGCGTCGGCGCGCGTCGAGCCGAGCACCGAGAAGGCGGGACGCGGCGCCGGGCGGCCGAGGTCGGCCGTGCGGCCGCGGTGGACGGTCACCAGCTGGCCCGTGCGCTCGAAGGTCGCGCGCGCGAGCTGCCACCACGTGCAGCTGCCGCCGCCGGCGACGTGCAGGACGCCGCCGCGGCGCCGCTCGGCGATCTCGACGAGCGCCGGCGCCAGATGGCCGGTGTAGGTCGGGCAGCCGAGCTGGTCGTCGACGACGGTCAGCTCGTCGCGCTCGTCGCCGAGCCGGCGCATCGTGTCGACGAAGTTGCCGCCGTGCGGGCCGAACAGCCAGGCCGTGCGGACGATCGCGTGGCAGTCCGCCGCGGCCGCGGCGACCGCGCGCTCGCCGGCGAGCTTCGAGCGCCCGTAGGCGCTGCGCGGCGCGACCGGCGCGTCCTCCAGGTACGGCTCGCCGGCCTCGCCGGCGAAGACGTAGTCGGTCGAGACGTGGACGACGAACGCGCCGGCCGCCGCGGCCGCCGCGGCGATGGTGCCGGCGCCGGCGCCGTTGACGGCGGTCGCCGCGGCCTCGGCGCGCTCGGCGCCGTCGACGTCGGTCCAGGCGGCGCAGTTGATCACCGCGGCGGGCGCGGCGGTCGCGAGCGCGGCGCGCGCCGCGGCGGCGTCCGTCACGTCCAGCTGCGCGCGCGTCAGCGCCGTCACGTCGTGGCCGGCCGCCGTCGCGGCGCTGACGACGTCGACGCCGAGCATGCCGCCGCTGCCTGTCACGAGAAGTCGCATCGAGCGGCCTATGGATAGCGGATCTTGGCTCACTGCGGCCGGAAGCCGCGGGCGGCGCGCAGCGCCAGCGCCAGCTCGAAGCGCGCGTCCGGATCCTCGAGCCGCGCGCCGAACAGCTCGCGCAGCTGCTTGAGCCGGTAGCGGACCGTCTGCGGGTGGACGGCGAGCGTCGCCGCGATCGCCTGCACCTGGCCGGGCCGGTCGAGCCAGGCGCGCAGCGTCGCCTCGAGCCGTTCGCGCGGGCCGGCGGCCAGATCCTCGAGCGGCGCCAGGCGCGTGCGCGCGAGATCGGCCGCGAGCGCCGGCTCGGCCGCCAGCAGCAGCGCGGGCAGGTGGTCGTCGGCGACGACCAGCCCGTCCGCGATCAGGCGGAAGGCGGCGGCGGCGCGGCGCAGGCTGAGCGGCGTCTCCGGCCAGGCGACGGCCGGCCCGATCGCCGCGTGGGCGCCGGCCAGCGCCGACTCCAGCGCACGCCGGCGGCCCGGGCCGTTCGGGTCGGCGAGCATGACGACGGCGTGGCCGCCGGTCGCCGCGCCGATCGCGCCGGAGCCGAGCCGGCGGGCGAGCGCCGTCGCCGCGGCGTCGAGCTGCTCGGCGCCCTCGGCCGACTCGGCGGCGCCGATCACGACGGCGGCGACGAGCCGCGGCAGCGGCCAGCCGGCGGCGCGCGCGGCGGCGCGGATCGCCTCGCCGTCGGCCGGCGGATCCTGCGCCAGCAGCCGCAGCAGCTCGCGCCGGCGCCGCTGGCTCTCGCCGGCGGCGACCGACTGCGCCTCGGCGTAGCCCTCGACCGACTCGGCGGAGATCTCGTCGATGTAGGCGAACATCGCCTCGCCGAGGTCGAACAGCGTCTCCGGCGCCAGCCCGCCGCGCATGCCGGCCTCGACGAAGCGGCGCCAGGCGACGCGCGCGCCGACGCGGTAGGCGGCCAGCAGCGCGTCGAGCGAGCGGCCGGCGCGGAACTCGCCGCGGCCGAGCCCGACGTAGGTCTTGCGCGCGCCGGCCTGGCGCTCGGCGTCGCCGGCGAGCATGTCGACGAAGCGGCGCAGCGCCACCTCGGTGCCGAAGCGCACGACCTCGCCGAAGCGCCCGCGCATCGAGCGCCGGTAGTCCGGCACCTCGGACGCGATCGCGGCGATGATGTCGTCCGCGAGCGACGGCAGGACGGGGCGGAGCGCGTCCGCCGCCTGCGGTGGGAGCGTCGCCATTGTCACGAGGCTACAAGAACGCCGGTGGCGGAGTAGCGAGACACGCCAGGCGAAGCCGCCGCCCGCCGAGTAGACATCGGGGGCGTGTCAGTCCGTCATCGGCTCACGAACCTCGTGGGCGTCGTCGTGCCGTTCCTCGGCTTCCTGGTCGCGCTCGCCCTGCTCTGGGGCACGCTCGTGCACTGGTCCTCGCTGCTGACGCTGGCGCTGATGTACTTCGGCTGCCTGCTCGGCGTCACGCTCGGCTTCCACCGGCTGCTGACGCACCGCTCGTTCAAGACCTACAAGTGGGTCCAGTACGTCGTCGCCGCGATCGGCTCGATGGCCGTCGAGGGCCCCGTCATGGCCTGGGTCGCCGACCATCGCAAGCACCACGCGCACACCGACCGCGACGGCGACCCGCACTCGCCGCACGGGCACGGCGACGGCGTCAAGGGCGCGATCGCGGGCCTCTGGCACGCGCACGTCGGCTGGCTGTTCGCGCGCAGCGGCCGCGCCGAGCCGGCGCGCTACGCGCGCGACCTCTACGAGGACCGCGGCATGCGGCTGATCCACAGCACCTTCGGCATCTGGGTGGCGATCGGGCTGGCGATCCCGTTCGCGCTCGGCTACCTGCTGATGGGGACGCTCGCCGGCGCGCTCGAGGCGATGCTGTGGGGCGGGCTCGTGCGCATCTTCCTGATGCACCATGTGACCTGGTCGATCAACTCGGTCTGCCACTTCTTCGGCCGCCGCCGCTTCCAGACCGACGACTACTCGACCAACGTCTTCTGGCTGTCGATCCTCTCCGCCGGCGAGTCCTGGCACCACAACCACCACACCTTCCCGCGCTCGGCCTTCCACGGCCTGAAGGCGTGGGAGCTCGACCCGACGGCCTGGGTGATCCGCGCGATGCGGGCGCTGCGGCTGGCCTGGGACGTCGTCGAGATCACGCCCGAGCGCCAGGCGCAGAAGCTCGCCGAGCCGCCCGCGCGGGCGAGCACGAGCATGACCTGAGCCAGACTGGGGGCATGACCCCGCGCCTGGCCACGACCGGCGTCTTCCTCGTCAACGGCGCCGTCGTCGGCACCTGGGTCGCGCAGATCCCCGCGCTGCAGGCGCGGCTGGAGGTCTCGCGCGCGACGCTCGGCCTCTGCCTGCTCAGCATGGCGGCCGGCGCGGCGCTCGCGATGCCGCTGACCGGCCACCTGCTCGAGCGCCGCTCGAGCGCCGCCGTCACGCGCGTCGCCGCGCTCGTCTTCCCGCTGCTGGTGCCGCTGCCGCTGCTCGCCGGCGGGCCGCTCGCGCTCGCCGCGCTGCTGCTCGCCTTCGGCGCCGCCAACGGCGTGATGGACGTCGCGATGAACGCGCACGGCGTCGCCGTCGAGCGCGCGCTCGGCAGGCCCGTGATCTCCTCGATGCACGCCGGCTGGAGCATCGGCGGCTTCGCCGCCTCCGGCGCGGTGGCGCTGGCCACGGCCGCCGGCCTCGATCCGCGGCTGGAGGCGCTGCTCGCCGGGCTGGCGCTGGCGTCCGCCGCGCTCGTGCTGGGCCGCTCGCTCGGGGCCGCGGCCGCGCCGCGCGAGCGCGGCGGCGGCGTGACCTGGCCGTCGCGGCGCGTCCTGCTGCTCGGCGCGCTGGCACTCTTCGCCTTCATGACCGAGGGCGCGATCGACGACTGGAGCGGCGTCTACCTGCGCCAGAGCCTGGACGCCGGCGCGGCGGTCGCCTCGACGGCCTTCGCCGGCTTCTCGCTCGGGATGGCCGCCGGCCGGCTCGGCGGCGACGCGCTGCGCGCGCGGCTCGGCACGCTGACGCTGCTGCGCGCCGGCATGACGCTGGTCGCGCTGGCGCTCGCGGCGCTGCTGGCGGTCGGCGCGCCGCTGCCGGCGATCGTCGGCTTCGCGCTGGCCGGGCTCGGCGTCGCCAACGGCGTGCCGCTGCTGTTCAGCGTCGCCGGCCGGCTCGACCCGCCCGGCCCGTCGCTGGCCGCTGTCTCGACCTTCGGCTACGCCGGCTTCATCGCCGGCCCACCGCTGATCGGCCTGCTCAGCGACGCGACCTCGCTGCCGGCGACGCTGGCGCTCGTCGCCGTCTGCGCGCTGGCCGTCGCGCTGCTCGCCGGCCGCGCCGTCCCGCGGGTCGTGCCGGCATGAGCTTCGCGGCGATCCTCTCCGACCTCGACGGCGTGCTCGTCGACTCCGGCGACGCCGTCGAGCGCGTCTGGCGCGCCTGGGCGCTCGAGCGCGGCGTCGACCCGGAGCTGGTCGCGCGCGCGAGCCACGGCGTCCCCTCGCGCGAGGTCGTGCCGCGCGTCGCGCCGCAGCTGGCGAGCGAGGCCGAGTACGCCTACGTCGAGTCGCTGCAGGCCGCGACCGGCGGCGCGCCGCTGCCCGGCGCCGCCGAGCTGCTGGCGCTGCCGCTGCCGGTCGCGATCGTCACCTCCGGCAGCCGCCCGCTCGTGCGCGCGCGGCTGCGCGCCGCCGGCCTGCGCGCGCCGGCCGTCGTCGTCACGATCGACGACGTCGAGCGCGGCAAGCCGGCGCCCGACCCCTACCTGCTCGGCGCCGCGCGGCTCGGCGTCGCCGCCGGCGCCTGCCTCGTCGTCGAGGACGCCCCGGCGGGCGTCGCGGCCGGCGTCGCCGCGGGCGCCGCGGTCTGGGGCGTGGAGACGACGCACACGGCCGCGGAGCTGCGCGCGGCCGGCGCGCAGCGCAGCTTCGCGACCCCGCGCGAGCTGGTCCGCCAGCTGAAGCGCGGAATTTCCGCCGACCCTCAGGGCGGGCGCGGCGACGCGCTCTAAGGTGTCGCGAGGTTTGGCGAAGGACACCGAAAAGCTCATCCGCCAGCTGTCGCTGATCGCGTACCTGATGGCTGAGCGCCGACCGGTGACGGCGACCGAGATCCGGCGTGACGTCGAGGGCTACTCGGACATGACCGAGGACGCCTTCGCCCGCCGCTTCTACGCCGATCGCGCCGAGCTCGACGCGCTCGGCATCCACCTCTCGGTCGACAAGCCCGCCGACGGCTTCAGCGAGCAGGAGAACTACTCGCTGGCGCCGGAGGCCTTCCACCTGCCGCCGATCGCCTTCACCGACGCCGAGCGCGCCGCGATGCAGACGGCGCTGACGCTGCTCGACGGCGAGTTCGCCTACGCCGAGCCGCTGCGGCTGGCGCTGCAGCAGATCACCTGGGGCCGGCCGAGCCCGCTCGGCTCGGACGCGCGCCGCACGATCGGGCTCGGCATCACCGCCAGCGCCGGCGGCGGCGAGCTGTCGGCGCGGCTGGCGAAGATCGACACCGCGATCTACCGCCGCAAGCGGATCGAGTTCGACTACTACACGATGCAGTCCGGCGAGACGCGGACGCGCAAGGTCGACCCGTACCACCTGCTGTTCGAGGGCGGGCAGTTCTACCTGGTCGGCTACTCGCACGAGCGCGAGGACGTGCGCGTCTTCCGGCTCTCGCGGATCCGCGGCAAGGTCGCCTACGCGACCAAGGCCGAGCACGACTTCCAGCGCCCGGCGGACTTCAACGCGCGCGAGTACGCGAACCGGATCAACTGGCAGCTCGGCCCCGAGGTCGGCGTCGCCGAGGTCCTGATCGCCGAGGACAGCGCCTGGTACGTCGAGCGCCAGTTCGGCGCCTACGGCACGCTCGAGCCGGCCGCGGACGGCAGCGGCCGCGTCTTCCGCACGCCGTACGCGCTGCCGCGGCTGCTGATCTCCTGGGCGCTCAGCTTCGGCGCCCGCATCCTCGGGCCGCCGGAGCTGGTCGCGGAGTCGCGCGAGCGCGTCGATCGGCTGATCGAGTCGCACCGCGGCGAGCCGCCGGCGGTCGTCGCCGCGCCGGCCGCCGACGAGCCCGCGGGCGGCGAGGAGCCGCCGTCGCGCAGCCGCGGCGGCGACGCGGCGATCCGGCCGGAGCGCTTCGCGCGGCTGGTCACGCTGGCCTCGGTGCTGATCGCCGCCGGCCGCGCCGGCGAGCGCCTGAAGGTCGCGGAGGTCTGCGAGCGGCTGCAGATCTCGCCGCAGGAGCTGCGCGAGGACGTCGCCGTGCTGAACGTCGTCAACTTCGGCGGCGGCGCCTACGTGATCTACGCCGAGCTGCTGCCGGGCGACGAGATCGAGGTCGACCCGGAGCCCTACTCGGACACCTTCGACAGGCCGGCGCGGCTGCTGCCGATCGAGGCCAAGGCGCTGGTCGCCGCGATCGACCTGATCGGGCTCGCCCAGGCCGACCTGCGCAGCGCGCGCGAGAAGGTCGTCGCCGCGCTCGGCTTCGACCCGGTCGAGGAGGGGCTGCAGATCGTCGCGCCGGCGGTCAACGACATCACGCACACGGTCGAGCTGGCGGTGCAGGAGAACCGGCTGCTCGAGCTCGAGTACTGGACCCAGAACGAGGACCGCTACACCGAGCGCACGGTCGAGCCCTACGCGCTGATCAACAGCACCGACAACTGGTACGTGGCCGCCTGGGACCGCGAGAACGGCCGCCTGCAGCACTTCCGCCTGGACCGGATCAAGCGCGCCGCGGCGCTGATGGCTCGCTTCGAGCCGCGCGAGCAGCTGGACCCGGTCGCCGAGGTCGGCGGCTGGCCGCGCACCGGCACGGTCGGCGGCTCGCGCGTGGCGCGCGTGAAGATCTCCGCCGAGCAGGCGCGCTGGGCGCGCGAGCGGCGCAGCGTCGTCGGCGAGCTGGCCGACGGCGAGATCGTCGTCGAGCTCACCTTCAAGAGCACGGACTTCCTCGTCCGCGAGCTGCTCAAGGAGGCCGGCGACGCGGTCGTGCTCGAGCCGGCCGACGCGCGCGCCGCGGTGCTCGCCGCGGCCGAGCGGCTGCTCGCCCGCTCGGCCTGAGCGCCCGCTGTCACAAGCGCGGGGGCTCGATGCAAGCTGCTCGTGCATGAGGTCCTGGGTCACTGCGTCCGACGAGGCGCTGCTCGCCGCGAGCGGGCGTGAGCGCGCCGCCTTCGGCGTCTTCTACGAGCGCCACGAGCGCTCGCTGCTCGGCTTCTTCGGCGCCGTCACGCGCCGTCCGGAGGTCGCCGCCGATCTGACGGCCGAGACGTTCGCCACGGCGCTGGAGTCGGCCGCGGCGTTCGACCAGACGCGCGGCTCGCCGCGCATGTGGCTGTTCGGCATCGCCCGCCACGTGCTCGCGGCGAGCGCCCGGCACGGGCGCGTGGAGTCCGAGGCGCGGCGCCGGCTCGGGCTCCAGGAGCTCGTGCTGCGCCCGGGCCAGGTCGAGCTGATCGAGGCGCTGATCGAGCGCGAGGGCGACGCGATCGTCGCGGACTGGCTGGCCGAGCTGCCGGCCGAGCAGGCGCAGGCGCTGCGCGCCCGCGTGCTCGACGGGCGCGACTACGCGGAGATCGCGAGCGATCTGCGCTGCTCGGAGGCGCTGGTGCGCCAGCGCGTCAGCCGGGGATTGGGCCGACTGCGACGACGACTGAGCGAGGAGACCCGATGACGATCCTGCCGCAGCTGCGCGACCAGCTCGTGCGCACGCCGATCCTGCCGAAGCGCGCGAATGCCGCGCCGGAGCCGGGCGACGAGCTCGTGTACGCGGATGCCGCGCCGAGGCCGGGCGACGAGCTCGTGTGCGCGGATGCCGCGCCGATCCTGCCGCAGCTGCGCGACCGGCTGCTGGCGCTGCCGCTGCCGCGGCGTGCGCGGCGGTCGCGCCGCGCTCGCCGCCCGCGGCGCGGGTCCGTCGTCGTCGCGCTGCTCGCCGGCACCGGCCTGCTCGCGACCGCGGGCGCGCTCGCCGCGACCGGCGTGATCCCGATCGGCGCGCCGGTCACGCCGACGCACGTCAACCACGACCCGCACCTCGGCCCCGGCGTCACGGTCTCCACGACCGCGCGGCTGCTGCCGCTGCGCGTGCCGGACCCCGACGGCGGCCCGCCCTGGGGGATGCGGACCGTCACGACCTCGCGCGGCCTGGTCTGCGTGCAGGTCGGCCGCGTCGTCGACGGCCGGCTCGGCGTGCTCGGCCAGGACGGGACCGCCGGCGGCGACGGCCGCTTCCACGCGCTGCCGCTGACGTCGGCCGAGTCCGGCATGCCGCCGTGCGTGACGCCGGACGGCGCCGGGCACGTCTTCACGTCGATCGACGAGGCCGGCTTCGCGAGCGGCGTCGGCGGCTTCACTCGCGAGCGGCGCTCGTGCTTCGCCCCCGGCGAGCGGCCGGCCCACCGGCCCGCCTGCCCGGCCGCCGACCAGCGCGAGATCGCCTACGGCCTGCTCGGGCCGCAGGCCGCCAGCATCAGCTTCGTCGACGGCACGACGCAGACGCTCAGCGCGTCCGACGGCGGCGCCTATCTCTTCGTTCGCGCGGACGCCACCGAGGGTCGCCCGACGGCGATGGGCGGCGCGCCGGCGATCGCCGTGTTCGACTCCGCCATCGCGCGCGTCGACTACCGCGACGGCACGAGCTGCCCGCCGGACTTCCGCAAGCGCCCGGTCTGCCCGCTGAAGGGCTACGTCGCACCGGTCAAGCCGCGCCACCCCGCCACGCTGGCGCGGCCGCTGCAGGTCAGCGTCGGCAGCAAGCGCGTCGGCAAGCGCCACCGCTTCGCGACGCTGCAGGTGCGCTTCCGCGCGCCAGTCGCGATCACGAGCGCGCGCCGCTTCTACGCCCTGCAGGCGCGCTTCCCGGCGGCGCACGCGCGCAACTGCCGACAGGTCGTCGTCTTCATCCCGAGCAACCGCGACATCCGCGCCGGCGCGCTCGTCCACCTGACGGGCTACGTGCCGCCGCAGTGCCACGGCCGCCTGCGGGCGTCGGTCGTCCTGGCCGACGAGAGCTACCGCCCCGGCCGGCCGACCGCCGCGACGGTCGGCCGCTTCAGCCGCACGATCGGCTGAGCGCCGCCGAGCCGCCCCGCCGCCGCGCTGCGCGGCGGCGGAGCCGGGCTCAGAGGATCTCGATCTCCGACGAGTCGCCGACCATGAAGCGGTAGGCGCGCGGCTGGCGCGTGCTGCGGCCGATGTGCACGTCGCGGCCGAGCAGCGAGGACTCCATGCGGCCGTCGAGGCCGGTGACCGAGGAGCCCTCGAGCAGGATCGAGTGCTCGACCTCGGCCGACTCGACCACGCAGTGGCGGCCGATCGCCGTGTAGGGGCCGATGTAGGCGTCGCGCAGGCGCGCGCCGGCGCCGATGATCGCCGGGCCGCGGACCGTCGAGCGCTCGAGGATCGCGCCCGCCTCGACGACGACGCGGCCGTCGATCTGCGAGTCCGCCAGCTCGCCGTCGACGCGCCGCTCGAGCGTCTCCAGGATCAGCCGGTTGGCCTCCAGCATGTCGTCGAGCCGGCCGGTGTCCTTCCACCAGCCGCGCACGACGTGCGACTCGACCGCGGCCTCGCCGTCGACCAGGTACTGGATCGCGTCGGTGATCTCCAGCTCGCCGCGGCCGGACGGCTGGATCGCGCGCGCCGCGTCGTGGATCCGCGCCGTGAACATGTAGACGCCGACCAGCGCGAGGTCGGACGCTGGCTCCTTCGGCTTCTCGACCAGCCGCGCGACGCGGCCGTCGCCGTCGAGCTCGGCGACGCCGTAGTTCTCCGGGTCCGGCACCGGCGTCAGCAGGATCAGCGCCTCGGGCTCGTTGCGGCGGAAGGCCGCGACGAGGTCGTCGATGCCGCCCTGCAGCAGGTTGTCGCCGAGGTACATCACGAACGGGGCGTCGCCGAGGAACGGCTCGGCGGTCAGCACCGCGTGCGCGAGCCCGAGCGGCGCGTCCTGCTCGATGAAGCTGACGCTGACGCCGAAGCGCTCGCCGTCGCCGACGGCCTCGCGGATCTCGCCGCCCGTCTCGGGCGCGATGATGATCCCGATCTCGCGGATGCCGGCGGCCGCCATCGCCTCGATGCCGAAGAACAGCACCGGCTTGTTGGCGACCGGCACCAGCTGCTTGGCCGAGGTGTAGGTGATCGGCCGCAGGCGCGTGCCCTTGCCGCCGGAGAGGATCAGGCCCTTGAGAGGCTGCATGGCACCGGCAGGCTAGAGGACGCGCCCAGCCAGCGGTGTACGCAAGTTGCATCCAAGTCGCATGGCTAGGATGGCGCGCGATGTCCGGCGAGAAGGCTCCTTCGGCCAGCGAGCGCGCCTACCGCCACGTCAAGGAGGGCGTGCTGACGGGCACGCTGCGGGGCGGCGAGCTGATCAGCGAGGGCGAGGTCGCCGAGGCGCTGCGGATGAGCCGCACGCCGGTCCGCGCCGCCTTCACGCAGCTGGAGTCCGAGGGGCTGCTGCGGCTGTACCCGAAGCGCGGCGCGCTCGTCGTGCCGGTCTCGGCGCGCGAGCTCGAGGACGTGATGGAGTCGCGCTGGGTGATCGAGCGCTACGCGCTCGAGCGCGTGATCGCCGCGCCGGGCGACCTGCCGGCGCTGCTGGCCGCCTCGGCGACGCGCCAGGCGCGGCTGAAGGGCACGGCGTTCGTCGAGAACGACCGCGCGTTCCACCGCGCGATCGTCGCCGCGACCGACAACGCGATCCTGCTCGGCCTCTACGACTCGCTGCGCGACCGCCAGCGGCGGATGGTGCGCGCGGCGCTGCGCGGCGAGGACCGCGAGCGCGCGATCGCGCGCGAGCACGGCGAGATCGCCTCCGCGCTCGCGGCCGGCGACGGCGAGCGCGCGAGCGCGGCGCTGCGCCAGCACCTCGACGCCGCGCTGGCCGTCATGCGCCGCGCGCCGGTCTAGCCGCCCGCGCTACGCCGCCTGCGCGAACCAGGCGCCGCCGCCGAGCGCGCGGTCGTAGGCCGACCAGCGGGCGCCGGCGGGCAGGTCCTTCTCGAGCCGGTCGAACGAGCCGAGCCGGCCGCCGAGGTTGTCGATCTGGTGCACGAGCGTCGCCTCGCGCGTGCACGGCAGCACCGGCGAGCCGTGCTCGAGCTGGCCGTGGTGCGAGAGGATGATGTGCAGCACCGCCGTCGCCAGCTCGGCGGGGAAGCCGGCGATGTCCTCGATCAGCCGCCGCACGCGGTAGTAGCCGAGCGAGATCTCGCCCTGCAGCTTGCCGAGGTCGGTCATCTCGATCGCCGGCGCGGCGGGCGTGTAGGCGTCGAGCTTGCCGACGTCGTGCAGCAGCGCGCCGGTCACCGCGATGTCGCGGTCGACGCCGCCGAACGTCGCCGAGACGGCGGAGACGCCCTGCGCGACGGTCAGCGTGTGCTCGAGCAGGCCGTGGCGGTAGGCCTGGTGGAAGCGCTTGGCGGCGGGCGCGTCGCGGAACGCCGGCCAGGTCTCGCTCTGCGGGCCGAAGACGCGCTCGAGCAGCGTGCGCAGCGGCAGCCGCTGGACCGTCGCGATCAGCCCGCGCAGGTCGGCCTCCATCCGCGCCGCCGGCAGCCGCGGGCCGTCGACCAGCTGCGCCGCGTCGTACTCGTCCGCGTGCGCCGCGCGCAGCGCCCGCACGACGAGCCGCACCGCGCCGGCCTGCGGCTCGACGTGGCCGGCGACGCGCACGCAGGCGCCCGGCTCGCACAGCTGCGGCGCCGGCTCGCCGTTGACGAGCGCCTCGACGCTGCCGCTGCGATCGCCGAGCCGCAGCCGCAGCCGCGGGTCGCCGTCGGCGGGTACCGCGGCGAGCGGCTCGCAGGCGCGCACCATCAGGACGAGGTCGACCTCCTGACCACCGCTGAGCTGGCGCACGAGCACGGCGGGAACCCTAGGCCCAGCAGCGGACGGCGACCGCGCAGCGCGCAAGAGCGCTTGCTCGCGCGGGCGTCGCGGTCGCGCGCGGATAGGCTGGACGCCATGCGCCGCACCCTCATCCTGACGGGCGCCGTGCTGGCGGTGCTCGCGCCCGCCGCACACGCTCAGACCGCGCCCACGCCGACACCGCCCCGCATCGCCAGCGGCGTCAGCGCGGCCGGGATCGACGTGTCCGGGCTGACGCTCGACGAGGCCGCGGCGAAGATCTACGGCGCCAGCTCGGCCGCGCTCGGCGCGCCGCTGTCGACGCACGTCGCCGGCCGCAGCTTCCCGCTTGCGGTCAGCGCGGCCAAGCTGAAGCTGGACGTCAACAAGTCGGCGCGCCGCGCCTACATCGCCGGCAAGGCGCCGCACAGCGGCGCGGTCGACGTGCCGCTCTACGCCAGCTACGACAAGAAGGCGGTCAGCGCCTACGCCGCCAAGGTCGCGGCGTCGATCGCGCGCGCCCCGCGCGACGCGACGGTCAAGATCGCGCTCAGCAAGATCACCAAGGTCGCCTCGCGCGACGGGCTCGCGCTCGACGCCGGCGCGCTCGCCAAGCAGGTCGCGGCGACGCTGACCGATCCGTCCGCCTCGCGCGTGCTCGCGCCGAAGCTGCGCAAGCTGACGCCGAAGGTCACGACCGGCAAGCTCGCTGGCGCCTACGGCACGATCGTCACGATCGACCGCGGCGCCTTCACGCTGCGCCTGTTCAAGGGCCTGAAGCTCGCCAAGAGCTACAAGGTCGCCGTCGGCCAGCCCGCCTACCCGACGCCGACCGGCCGCTACGCGATCCAGGACAAGGCCGTCAACCCGACCTGGAACGTGCCGAACAGCCCCTGGGCCGGCGCGCTCGCGAACGAGACGGTGCCGGGCGGCTCGGACGCCAACCCGCTGAAGGCGCGCTGGATGGGGATCGTCAACGGCGTCGGCATCCACGGCACGGCCGAGGACGGCTCGATCGGCTCGCGCGCCTCGCACGGCTGCATCCGGATGCACGTCTCCGACGTGATCGACCTCTACCCCCGCGTGCCCGTCGGGACGCCGGTGCTGATCGGCGACTGACGGCAGCGGATGCCGGAGACGACCGTCGAGCGGCTGGCCGCCGCCGCCCGTGAGCAGGGCCGGCTCGGCCTCGACACCGAGTTCATGCCGGAGGGCCGCTACCGGCCGCTCCTGTGCCTGGTCCAGATCGTCGTCGGCACCGACATCGAGGTGCTCGACCCGTTCGAGGGCTACGACCCGGAGCCGCTGGCGCAGGTGCTGGCGGACCCGGCAATCGAGGTCGTGCTGCACGCCGGCCGCCAGGACGTCGCGATCCTGCGGCGCGAGTGGAAGACGACCTTCACGAACGTCTTCGACACGCAGGTCGCCGCGGGCTTCGCCGGCTTCTCGGCGCAGGCCGGCTACAACGGCCTGCTGCACGACGTGCTGCGGATCCGGCTGCCGAAGACGGCCAGCTTCACGCGCTGGGACGCGCGGCCGCTGACCGCCGAGCAGGTCAGCTACGCGCGCGGCGACGTCGAGCACCTGCTGCCGCTCGCGGACGAGCTGCAGCGCCGGCTCGGCGAGCGCGGCCGGCTCGAGTGGGCGCGCGAGGAGTGCCTGGCGATCGCCGCCGCCAGCGACGAGCGCGACCCCGAGGAGGTCTGGCGGCGGCTGCCGCGGACCAACGGGCTCGACCCGAGCGAGCGCGCCGTCGCGAAGGCGCTCGGCGTTTGGCGCGAGCGGACCGCGGCGCGCGAGGACCGGCCGGTCGGCTCGGTGCTGCGCGACCCGACGGTCGTCGAGCTGGCCAAGCGCACGCCGCGCGGGCGCCGCGAGCTGTCGCAGATCCGCGGCATCACGCCGGACGTCGTGCGCCGGCGCGGCGACGAGCTGATCGAGGTGATCGAGCGCGGCACGCACGCGGAGCCGATCAAGCTCGAGGAGTCCGACCGCGTGCCGAGCGAGGCGGTCGACGGCCCGACGACGGCGCTCGCCGAGTCGCTGGTGCGGCTGCGCGCGCAGGAGGCGGGACTGGCCTACGAGCTGATCGCGGCCCGCGCCGACCTCGTGCCGATCGTCGGCTCGGCGCGCCGCGGCCTGCCCGAGCCGAGCGTCAGGACGCTGCAGGGCTGGCGCCGCGAGCTGGTCGGCGCGGAGCTGCTGGAGCTGCTCGCCGGCCGGCGGCGGCTGGCCGTCGGCGACGGCGGCCGCGTCCAGATCGAGACGATCTGAGCGCGAGCGCGGTGGTGCGCCGCCGCGACGCTGGAAGGAGAGGGGGTCTTCCAGCGCCGCGGCGGTCACCGCAGCCTGTTAAGGCGTCGGCCGGCCCGAAGCACGGAAGAGAGGGGGGTTTCCGTGCTGATCGAGCTGGTCGCTGTGCATGCTGCGGGGGACAGCTGTCGCCTCGGCCATGAGGGTCGGGAGGGATGTGACCGGGGCGCCATGCACAGTCAGCATGGTCCGGCCGAATCTCAAGCGAGGGCTAATCGACTCATCAAGCCGACTTAAGACTTGCCAGGCGCCCCGCCGCAGCCGCCCTTGGCGGCCAGTTCGCGCCGGTAGACGGCCATGTCGGCGTGCCGCATGTCGCCGTGCGTCTGCGTCCGCAGGCGCGCCACGCGCTCGCGGTGGTAGGGCGAGGAGAGGCTCTCGGCGTGGCCGATCACGTCCTTGACCGCGATGCCGTAGCGGCAGCGCAGCCAGCGCGTCAGCCGCAGCGAGGCGGCCAGCTCGGCGCGGTCGCCGAGCACGTCGGCGTCGCTCATGCCGACGTGCTCGATGCCGATCGCGGTCCAGTTCAGCCCGACCGTGTGGCGGCACATGATCGCGGTCGAGACGAGCTGGTAGATCGTCCCGTCGCGGTCGATCACGAAGTGCGCGCAGGTCGCCGGCAGCTCGTGCAGCTCGCTGTCGGGCAAGTCCGGCGCGAACGTGTTGTAGGCGGCCGAGAAGGTCGTCGTCTCCGTGTAGTGCTCGACGATCACGTGCGGGTGCGCGAGCCGGTAGCCGTCGATCCCGTAGTGGCGCTCGGCGTAGGCCGCCATCTCGCGCTTGCGCTTGGCCGTGAACGGGATCGGCTTGGCGACGATCGTCGGCTTCGGCACGGCCGCGCGGGCCGTCGCGGCGGCGGTCGGCAGCGCCGCGAGCGCGGCGGCGAGGGCGATGGCGAGCGGGCGCACGGCGAGCACCTTGACACGCTCGCGGCGGATCGGAGAGGGTCGGCCCTGCGCCATGAACACCTCCCAGATCGTCGCGCTGTGCATCATCGGCGTCTTCTTCCCGATCTTGATCGGCACGCGCTGGATGTTCATCGCACGACCGAACCGGCGCTTCACGCTGGCGCGGATCGACGACGCGCAGTTCTACCTCGAGCGCGGCGCCGACGGCGGCCCGACGCTGCTCGACGAGGCACGCACGATCGCCGCCGGCGACTACGGCGTCGTCGGGCCGGAGTGGCTCTACCACCGGCGCGGCTCCGGCGGCCGCGAGCGCCGGCGCGGGTGGTCGCAGCGGCTTGGTGATCGGCTGCTGGCGCCGCTGATCTGGAACGGCTCGCGCGACCTCGTCGCCTGGGGGCTCGTGCACCGCGTCGAGGCGCACGCGGCGGGCGAGCTGACCGGCGCGGCGCTCGTCGCGCGGCTGATGAAGGCGCAGAGTCAGCTCGAGGACATGCCCGAGCACAAGCGCGCGTACTGGAGCAAGGTCTGCGCCGACCTGCTCGAGGGCGCGCCGGCCAAGCCGCTGGCCGACGAGGCGATGGCGCAGGCGATCCTGCACAGCCTGCTCGACGAGCTCTACGACGCGCGCGACACGAAGTTCACGAACCTCGCGACGCAGCAGAACAAGGTCACCTGGCTGGTGCTGACGGGGCTGCTGCTGCTCGGCGCGCTGGCCAGCCTCGGCTACGACGAGCTGATCCTCGCCGGCGCGGTCGGCGGCATCCTCTCGCGGCTGCAGCGCGAGCTCGGCCGCCGCGACGTGCCGAGCGACTACGGCCTGTCCTGGTCGACGCTGTTCCTCTCGCCGGTCACCGGCGCGCTGGCCGGCTGGGTCGGCGTGCTGCTGCTCGACGTGCTGCAGAAGCTCGACGTCGTCGGGCTGACGTCGCTGCTGCCCGACAACGCGTCGCTGACCTCGCCGGTGCCGGCGCTGATGGGCGTCGCGGTGCTGTTCGGCGTCTCCGAGCGGCTGCTCGACAAGCTCGTGCAGCAGCTGACGGACGAGATCACGGTCAAGCCGGCGCCGGCCGCGGCCGCGATGACGGCGCCGGTCACGCCGCTGCCGGCGGCGAACGGCGCGGCGACGAACGGCGCCAACGGCGCCGGTCAGCCGCAGGGCGCTGCTGCGGCGCCGCCGGCGCCTGCCGCGCCTGCGTCGACGACCTGAGCGGAGCTCAGTGGCCGGCGTGCGTCGCCGGCAGCGGCAGCGCCGCGCCGGTCTGCGTCGCGTAGCCGAGCAGTTGCGTCACGGTCGCGAACGCGTAGCCGCGCTCGCGCAGCGCGTGGACGATCGTCGGCAGCGCCGCGACCGTCTGCGAGCGGTTGCCGCCGCCGTCGTGCAGCAGGACGATCGAGCCCGGCTGGACCTGCGCGAGCACGCGGCTGACGATCGTCGCCGTGCCCGGCAGCGACCAGTCGGCCGGGTCGACGTTCCAGAGCGTCGCGGTCAGCCGCAGTGGCGCCAGCTCGGCCAGCAGCGCGGCGCTCGTCGCGCCGTACGGCGGCCGCAGCAGGCACGGCGTGTAGCCGCTGGCGGCCTTGATCGCCGCCTGCGTGTCGGTGATCTCGGCGAGCCGGCCGCCGCCGCTCATGTTCGCGTGGTCCCAGGTGTGGTTGCCGAGCGCGTCGCCGTCGGCGAGCTCGCGCCGCAGCAGCGCCTCGCTGCCGGCGATCTGGCGGCCGATCAGGAAGAAGGTCGCCGGCACCCGCTCGCGCTCGAGCTCGCTCAGCACCGCCGGCGTCGCGGGGCCGGGGCCGTCGTCGAAGGTCAGCGCGACGGTCTGCGGGCTGCCCGGCGCGGCGTAGATCTGCGGCGCGCCGGTCGGCGTGCAGCCGATCGGCTGCGGGCTCGGCGGCGTGACGGTCCGCGCGCTCACGCTGGCGTGCGCGGGCAGCTGCGCGCGGCAGGCGCCCGCGCCGTCGCAGCTCGCCTGGACCTGCCAGCGGAACTTGCGCCGGCTGAGCCCGGCGTCGGCGATCGCGAAGCTCGCGGCCAGGCCCTTCGTGCCCGACGGCGTGACCGTGCCGGCGAGCGGCGCCTCGCCGACGACGGCGCCGCTGCGCGTGAGCCTGGCGCTGGTCAGCGCGAGCGGGTCGCCGCCGATGCAGACGCGCCGCCGCGGCGTGTGCAGCGTGCCGGTGCGGATCAGCAGGCAGTAGCTCTGGCCGGCGGCCGGCGCGCTGCCGAGCCGCAGCGTCCACTGCAGCATGGCGCCGATCTGGCGGACGCTCGCCGAGCGCAGCTTCGGCGCGGCGGGAGCGGTCTGGCGGGCGCCGGCCGGCGCGGCGGCGACGGCCGTCGCCAGCAGCGCCAGCGCGGCGGTCGCCCACGCGCGCTCAGCGCGGGGCAAGGATGCGGCTCTCGGTCACGGGCATGCGGCGGGTCCGATCTGGTCGACGGCTGCGGGACACGACAGCCAACGCCTCGCCCCGGCAAGGGTTTCGGTGCCGGCTCAGGTGCCGTCGCCGTCGTCCGGCTTGTAGAACTGCTCGCCGCCGAACAGGAAGCCGTCGACCGCCGGGTCGGCGCTGCCGGTCTGGTGGTCGCGCAGGATCGCCGTCATGCGGACGTCGCTGTGGCCGTCGGCGTAGTTCAGGTGCAGGTCGCCGTTGGGGCCGAACACGTAGCTGCCGCGCTCGTCGGGCGGCACGACGCTGTAGTCGCCGAAGCCGGCCATGCCGGGCAGGCCGCCGAAGGTCCCGAAGCTGCTCGAGCTGATCGCGAAGTTGCCGTTCGGCGCCATCGACAGGTAGCGGATCGTGATCCCCTGGTTGGGCCAGAAGCCGCTGACGTCGATCGCCTTCAGCGCCGCGGACAGCGTCGTCCCCGCCGGGATCAGCGGCGCCGCGTCGTACTCCTCGCCGTCGAGCGAGACGGTCGTCAGCTTGGCGTCGATCGTCTCCGGCTTGCCGGCGATCGTCAGCGCGCCGGTCGCCGGGTCGTAGCCGTACGGCACGCAGCCGGGCGTCGCGCCGTCGGTGCTGTCCTTGCCCGGCGCCGGGCCGCTGCAGGTCGGCAGGCCGCCTTCCGGGATGCCCTCGTAGGCCCAGTGGTCGTCGAGGAAGGCCAGCGCGCTCCAGCTGTTCGACGACATCGTGCTGATCTCGACGTGCGTGAAGTACAGGCCGGCGAGCGGCGCCTTCGCGGGCTGGCTCGGGCCGCCGCCCTTCGGCGCCGGCTTGCGGATCGCCTTCGGCTTGCCGATCTGCAGCACGACGCTCGCGGTCGCCCGCTGCTTGACGCCCTTGGCCGCCGCGCTCAGCTTCAGCGTCGACGTCTTCGCCGCCTTCTTCGTCAGCCGCAGCCGCACGCCGACGCGCTTGCTCTTGCCGCGCTTGATCGTCTTCAGCGCGAGCGTGCGGTGCTTGAAGCTCGTGCCCTTGCCGGCGCTCGCGCGCAGCGTCACCTTCGTCGCCGCCGCGGTGCCGTTGTTGGCGACCGTCACCTTGACCGCGTACCAGCGGTTGCGCTTGAGCGAGCGCGGCGCGGGCGCCTTGAGCGCGAGCAGCGGCGCCGGCTTCGTCTTCGGCGCCGGCTTGGGCGTCGCTGCCGGCGTCGGCGCCGGGCTGGCGGCCGGCGTGGCGCTGGGCGCCGGCGTCGCGGTCGGCACCGGCGCTGGGGCGGCCAGCGCGACCGGGGTGGCGGCCATGTCGTCGTCCACGGACGTGCCGCCGGAGCCGGTCACCGTGAGCGTCTCGGCGACCGCGCAGTCGAAGCTGCCGCCGGCGAGCCCGGGCGCGGTCGCGCTGAGCGTGACGGCGCTGCCGGCGACGCTCGCCGTCGCGTCGCCCGTGCCGCCGCCGTAGCCCCACCGGGCCTGCGGCTGGGCTGGGTCCAGCGTGCCGTCGATCGCGGCGCCGCCGCCGGTCGCGCAACCGCTCGCGCCGCGCCTCCCGAGCGCCACGAGCACGAGCCCGCGGTCGCCGGCGGCCGGCGCCGCCCGCAGCGTCGTCGTCGCCGTCAGGCTGCCGCCGGCGTCGTAGCTGACCGACAGGCCGACGATGTCGTGCGCGGCGTCGCTCGTGTCGTTCGCCGGATCGGCGCCCGAGCCCGAGACCGCGTCGGCCAGCGCGGCCGACGCGGGCGCCAGGAACGCCGCGAGCGTCACGGCGAGCGTCGCGGCGGTCCGGCGTCCCATCGCCCGGATGTCTAGCAAGCCGGCGCCGTCAGACGCCGGAGGTCGGTCCCCAGTAGATCGTCGAGTCGAGGATGAAGGCGTAGCTCGGGTCGGCGGCGCCGGCGTCGTTCTGCATGATCGAGATCGTGTCCGTCTGCACGCTGCCGTCGGCGTAGCTGAACGTCACGCGCCCACGCTGGTCGATCGCGTAGGTGCCGTGCTGGTTCGGCGGCAGCGCCGCGAACTGGCTGTCCGGCGTGCTGCCGGAGACGGTCGTGATCAGGCCGAACTGGCCGTCGCCGGTCAGCGTCAGGTCGTGCGTGACGAACGAGCACGAGATGCCGCAGATGCCGGCGCCGTTGATCGAGCGGGCGCTGACGTCGTAGCGCGATCCCGCGGCCGGCGGGACCGCCTCGGCGTAGCCGGTGCCGTCGAGCTTGAAGACGTCGCCGACGAGGCTGCCGGCGACGCCGTCGACGGTCAGCGCGCCCGTCGACGGGTCGTACGTGTAGGGCACGCAGCCGTCGTCCGTCTGGTTCGGCGCGGTGCGCGCGCTGCAGGCCGGCAGGCCGCCCGCGGGGACGCCGCGGTAGGCCCACTGGCCGTCGACGAAGTAGACGCCGTACATGTACGTCGTCGCGCCGATCAGCTGCGTGGAGAAGAAGTAGCGGCCGGACAGGCCCTGCGGCGCGGGCGTCGGTGTCGGCGTCGGCGTCGGCGTGGGAGCGGCGGCGGCCAGCTTCAGCTTGAGCTTGAGGCTGGTGCGGACGCCGCGCTTGGCCTTGACGGCGATCGTCGCGCTGCTCGCGGCCGCGGCGGCGGCGCCGGGCGTCAGCCTCAGCGTGACGGTCTTGTGCTTGCGCGGCTTGATCGTGCCGAGCTTCAGCGTCCCGCGCTTGGCGTGGCTGAGCGCCGCGGCGATGCCCTTGGACGCGCTGACGCGAGCGCTCGCGCCGGCGATCGCGGCGTGGCTCGCGTTCGTGACCTTGACCTTGACCGCGATCGCCTTGCCGCGGGTCAGCGCGCCCTTCGGGAGCGGCGCGGAGAGCTTGAGCGACGCGGGCTTGGCGTGGTGCGCGGTGGCGGCGCCGGCCGGGGCGCCGGAGGCGGCGCCGGCGCAGACGAGGACCGCCACCGCCGTCGCGCACCGACGTGCGCGGCTGCTGCTGGTCCAGCTCATCCCTTCCACCTATAGCGTCGGATGGAGGCGAGCACCACCACCCATTCGTTCGGGCGCGCGGATCAGGGTGCCGCGGGCAGCACGACGGTCGGCCCGTCGCCGTCGACCTCCGCGAGCTGGAACGACGGCGCGTCGAGCTTGGCGACGCGCTCGTGCAGCGCCAGGAAGGCGTCGGCCGGCTCGAGGAAGTTGGTCCGCGCCGTGCGGTAGTGCATCGGCACGATCCAGCGGGCCTGCAGCTGGCGAGCGACCGTCGCGGCCTGCTCGGCGCCGATCGTCGGCCCGTCGCCGATCGGGACGAACAGCAGGTCGACCGCGCCGAGCGCGTCGAGCTGCTCCGCGCGCAGCGCCGTCTGGCCGAGGTCGCCGAGGTGCGCGACGCGCACGCCGTCGAGCGTGAAGACGAAGCAGGTGTTCGGCCCGCGCTCGGTGCCCGCACCCGGTCGTGCTCGGAGGCGACGCCGACCACCTCGCCGATCGGCGAGTCGTGGCGGCCGGCGGTCGAGCGCAGGATCGCCGGGTCGCCGTCGATCGCCTCGACGCCGTTGTGGTCCGTGTGCTCGTGCGCGACGAGCAGCAGGTCGGCGGCGACGCCGGCGATCGGCGGGTAGTCGAACCTGATCCCGTGCGCCGCGGCGGCGCTCATGTCGGCGAACGGGTCGATGAAGACGGTCGTGCCGGCGGCCGTCAGCCGGAAGGACGACTGGCCGTACCACTCAACGTGCATGCTGCTCCTCGGGTCGTCTGTGGGAGGCGTCCGCGCGTCCGCTCGACGGCAGGCATCTACCAGGCTACCTGCACAGGTTGCCTGTCGATCGCGGGGAGGTGGTCGCCGGCGGCTAGCGTCCGTGGGCACAGATGCCGCCCGCACCGCGCAACCTCGTCAACCTCAAGGACGTCGAGAAGGGCTACGGAAGCCGCTCCGTGCTCGCCGGCGTCACGCTCGGCGTCGCCGACGGCGAGCGGATCGGCATCGTCGGCCGCAACGGCGACGGCAAGACGACGCTGCTGCGCCTGATCGCCGGGCGCGAAGAGGCGGACGCCGGCGGCGTCACGCGCACGGGCGGCCTGTCGCTGGCGCTGCTCGGCCAGGCCGACGAGCTCGACGAGCGGGCGACCGTCCGCGCCGCGCTCGTCGACGACCGGCCCGAGCACGAGTGGGCGCGCGACGCCCGCGTGCGCGAGGTGCTCGGCGGCCTGCTCGGCGGCGTCGCGCTGACGCGCTTCCGCGACGGGCTGGACACGCTCGTCGGCCCGCTGTCCGGCGGCGAGCGGCGGCGCATCGCGCTCGCCCGCGCGCTGCTCGCGAGCCCGCAGCTGCTGCTGCTCGACGAGCCGACCAACCACCTCGACGTCGAGGGCGTCGACTGGCTCGCGCGCCACCTCGCCGCGCGCCGCGGCGCGCTCGTCGTGATCACGCACGATCGCTGGTTCCTCGACGCCGTCGTCACGCAGACCTGGGAGGTCGTCGACGGCGACGTCCACCAGTACGAGGGCGGCTACGCGGCCTACGTGCTGGCGCGCGCCGAGCGCGACCGGCAGGCGAGCGCGCGCGAGGAGCGGCGCCAGATGCTCGTGCGCAAGGAGCTCGCCTGGCTGCGCCGCGGGCCGCCGGCGCGCACGGCCAAGCCGAAGTTCCGGATCGAGGCCGCCAACGCGCTGATCGACGACGTGCCGGAGGCGCGCGACAGCGTCGAGCTGCTGCGCTTCGCGACGGCGCGGCTCGGCCAGCGCGTGCTCGACGCCGAGGAGGTCTCGCTCGCCTTCGGCGCCAAGCAGCTGCTGCGCCGCCTGACCTGGCGGCTCGGCCCCGGCGACCGCGTCGGGCTGGTCGGCGTCAACGGCTCCGGCAAGACGTCGCTGCTCTCGCTGCTGGCCGGCGAGCTGACGCCGTCGACGGGCGTCGTCGAGCGCGGCGCGACGGTCGAGCTCGGCTTCCTGACGCAGGACGCGGCGGAGATCCCCGGCCACCTGCGCGTGCTCGAGGCGCTCGAGCAGGTGCGCGGCCACGCGCGGACCGGCGACGGCCGCGACCTCAGCGCCTCGACGCTGGTCGAGCGCTTCGGCTTCCGCGGCGAGAAGGCGCGCACGCTCGTGCGCGACCTGTCAGGCGGCGAGCGGCGGCGGCTGCAGCTGATGCGGCTGCTGGTCGGCGAGCCGAACGTGCTGCTGCTCGACGAGCCGACGAACGACCTCGACGTCGACACGCTGACGGCGCTCGAGGACCTGCTCGACCGCTGGCCCGGCACGCTCGTCGTCGTCAGCCACGACCGCTACTTCGTCGAACGCGTCTGCGACGACGTCTACGCGCTGCCCGGCGACGGCGGCATCCGCCACCTGCCGGGCGGCATCGACCAGTACCTGGCCGAGCGCCACGAGCTCGAGCGCAGCGCCGCCGTGCCGCCGTCGCTCGCGGCGGGCCGGCCGGTGCCGGCGCAGGCGGAGCTGCGCGCCGCGCGCAAGGAGGCGGCGCGGCTGGAGCGCGCGCTGGAGAAGCTGGGCGAGCGCGAGGCCGCGCTGCAGCTGCAGATGGCCGAGAGCGCGGCCGACTACCAGCGGCTCGGCGAGCTGAACGCGGAGCTGGCGGCGCTGGTCGGCGAGCGCGAGGGGCTCGAGGCGGCCTGGCTCGAGGTCGCCGAGACGCTCGAGGCCTGAGCCGCGCCGGCCGCCGCTCAGAGCCGCTGCAGGCCGACGCTGACGAGCGCGACCGTCAGCCACACGAGCGCGCCGAGCGCCAGCGGGCGCGCGCCCGTGCGGCGCAGCTCGCCGAGGTCGGTCGAGAGCCCGACCGCCGCCAGCGCGACCGTCGTCAGCGCCAGCCCGGCGTGCGAGATCGCGCCGCGCGCGGAGGCGTCGACGAGGCCGAGGCTGTTCAGCGCCGCCGCGACGACGAACCAGACCAGGAACCACGGCAGCACGCGCAGCGCGCGGCGGCCGAGGCCGCCGTCCGCGCCGGCGCCCTCGCGGCGCAGCCGCAGCGCCGCCAGCGTCAGCGCGATCGGCACGATCGTCGTCGTGCGCGTCAGCTTGACGACGATCGCGTAGCCGCCGGCGGCGTGCCCGTAGGCGTAGCCGGCGGCGACGACCGAGGAGGCGTCGTTGACCGCCGTCCCGGCCCAGAGGCCGAAGTCGTGCTGGCTCATGCCGAGCGCGTGCCCGAGCGCCGGGAAGGCCAGCACGGCGACGAGGTTGAAGAGGAAGATCGTCGAGACCGCGTAGCGGACCTCGCGCTCGTCGGCCGCGACCGGCCCGGACACCGCCGCGATCGCCGACGCGCCGCAGATGCCGGTGCCGACGCCGATCAGCGTCCGCAGCCGCGGCGGGATCCCGAGCCGGCGGCCGATCAGCGCCGCCGCGAGCAGCGCCGCCGCGAGCAGCGCCGCCGTCAGCGAGCCGAGCATCACCGGCAGCGACGCGACGCCGACGTGCGCGACCTGCCGCAGCGAGATCGTCGTCCCCAGCAGCACGATCGCGCCCTGCAGCACGTAGCGGCTGGTCAGCGCCAGGCCCGGTCGCAGCGCGCGCGGCACGGGCGCCAGCGCGGCGACGAGCCCGCCGACGACCAGCGCCAGGATCGGCGCGCCGACCAGCGGCAGCAGCGTCCCGAGCGGCGTGGCGACCGCCGCGATGAGCACGGCCAGTACGACCGCGCCGATCGGCGATCTCGATCGATTGGGTGCGGATCGCGGAGTCGTGGCGGCGCCGCCACGTCCCCGGATGTCGCCGATCGCCACGAATCCAGCCTGGCGCCTGGTCAGCAGATGAACAATCTCGATGTCGCGAGCTCTGATCGGCATCGCTTATGCTGAGGGCACGATGGACGAGCGCCGCCTGGAGGTCTTCCGCGCCGTCGCCGGCGAGCTCAGCTTCACCCGCGCGGCGCTCGCGCTGCACCTCTCGCAGTCGGCCGTCAGCCAGCACGTCGCGACGCTCGAGGCTGAGCTCGGCGGCCGCCTCTTCGAGCGCTCGCGCCGGCGCGTCGCGCTGACCGCGCGCGGCGCCGCGCTGGTGCCGCGCGCCGAGGCGCTGCTGGCGCTGATGGCCGAGGCGCGCCGCGCCGTCGCGGCCGCCGGCGGCGCCGTCGTCGGCGACCTGCGCGTCGCCGCCAGCCTGACGATCGGCACCTACGTGCTGCCGGCGCCGCTGGCCGCGCTCGGCCGCCGCCATCCCGAGCTGCGGCTGCACGTCGAGATCGAGAACAGCGAGCACGTCGTCCGCTCGCTGCTCGCCGGCGCCGCCGACGTCGGCTTCGTCGAGGACGCGGTCGAGCATCCCGGCATCGAGCTGGCGCCGCTGCTCGAGGACGAGTTGCTCGTCGTCGCGCCGGCCGGCCATCGCTTCGCGGCACGCGCCGCCGTCGCGCTCGACGAGCTCGCGCGCGAGCCGCTGATCGTGCGCGAGCGTGGCTCGGGCACGCGGCGCGTCGCCGAGGCGCACCTGCAGGCCGCCGGCGTCGCGCTCGGCGAGCTCTGGATCGCCGCCGAGCTGACCGGCATCGAGGCGATCAAGTCGGCGGTCGAGGCCGGCCTCGGCGTCGCGATCCTCTCGCGCAGCGCGCTCGCCAAGGAGCTTGAGCTCGGCGTGCTCGTCGCGCGGCCGCTCGCCGGAGCGCCGATCCGGCGCGAGTTCGCGACCGCGACGGCGCTCGGCGCGACGCTGCTGCCGGCGGCACGCGAGCTGATCGCGCTCGTGCGCGGCTGACGCGAGGGCGCGCCGCGCGGCGGGACCGTCGCCGGGCGGCTAGGACGCGGCGCGCGGCGGGAACAGGAAGCTGCGGTGCGGCGGCACGTAGCCGCCGGCCTCGACGACGACCTCGGCGCCGTCGCGCAGCACGACCGCGCGCGGGTCGCCGTGCACGCGGCGGCCGTCGACGAAGACCGCGACCGGCGCGCGGAAGGACAGCATCCGCCGCGCGCCCAGCGGCTCGCGCCAGGTCGCGAACAGCGCGCCGAGCGTCGTCGCGGCGCCGTCGAAGTCGATCACGCCGGCCGGGTCGAGCGTGCGCAGGCCGGCGCGGCAGCCGGCGGCGACGATCCGGCCGCCCTCGCGCCGCAGCGGCCCGCCGAGGCCGATCGCGGCCGGGACGATCACGACCCGGCGGCGGGCGAACAGCTCGACGTGCGCCCGCGAGCGGCCCGCCAGCGGGCCGGGCGTGCAGCGCCGCGGCGCGTGCGGGCGCGGCTGGAACGCCGGGCCGCGGCCGATCGCCGTCGGCACCAGGCCCTGCGTCGACGCGCGCGGGTCGACGCGCGCGACGTCACCTGGAGGACTCACAGGTGTGGATATTTCTCCACACCCGCTGCACAGCGCGCCCACTGTGAGTCCGAGGGTTGTCCACCTCCGCCACACACGGGTATTGTGGCGGCGGATGGGGTTCGTCTCGCGGTTGGTCGCCGCGCTGGGGGTCGCCGCGGCGACGTTGCCGCTCGCCGCCTGCGGCGGCGGCTCGGCCGCGCCCGCGCTGCCGGCGGCGCAGCCCGCGCGCACCTTCTCGCTCAGCGGCTTCCGCGCCGACACGCCGATCGAGGCCGGCACGCCGGTGCACGTCGGCTTCACGATCGCCCAGCCCGACGGGTCGCCGCTGACCAGCTACGCGCGCGGCTCGGGGCCGCACACCGGCGTGCACCTGCTGTTCGTGCGCGACGACCTGTCGGCGATCGTCCATCACCATCCGCCGATCGCCGCCGACGGCTCGATCGACGACACCGTCAGCTTCCCGGAGCCCGGCCGCTACCGGATGGTCGTCGACGCCTACCCGAAGCTCGCACAGGCGTCACTGACCAACTTCCAGCTGTTCCGCTGGGTGACGGTGACCGGCAAGGCGAAGACGGCGCCGCTGCCCGCCTACGCCGCCAGTCAGGTCGTCGACGGCTACCGCGTGACGATCGCGGGCACGCCGCGCCTGAAGGCCGTCAGCGCCGCCTTCCTGACGATCGAGGTGACCGACAGGCACGGCCGGCCGGCGCACTTCACGCCCTGGTACGGGGCGCTCGCGCACGCGATCTTCTTCCGCCAGGGCTCGCTCGACTACTTCCACACGCACGTCTGCTCGCCCGGGGCGAGCGGCTGCACGAGCGCGCTCGGCGGCGCCAGCGTCACCGGCACCTCCGACACGCCGGGCCGGCTGCGCGTCGGCGTGCTCGTCCCGGTCAGCGGGACCTGGCGACTGTTCCTGCAGACCAAGGTGGCCGGCCACGTCATCACCGCGCCGTTCACGCTCACCGTCGGCTGACCTCGAGGCCCCGCCCATGCGCACGAAGCTGTCACTCGCCCTGGTTCCCGTGCTCGCGCTGCTGGCGCTCGCGCCGGCCGCGTTCGCGCACGCGAAGCTGAGCCCGCCGCTCGCGCTCGCCGGCCAGGGGCAGGTGTTCACGCTGGCGGTGCCGACCGAGAAGGACGGGCTGAAGACGACGGAGGTCGAGGTCACGCCGCCGAAGGGCTTCTCGATCGACTCCTTCGTGCCGGCGCCGGGCTGGAAGCGGACGGTCACGCAGGCCGGCGCCGGCGAGGACGCCGTGATCGAGAAGGTCACCTGGAGCGGCGGCGCGGTGCCGACCGGCGAGGACGCCGTCTTCCAGTTCCTCGGCCGCTCGGACGGCGCCGGCAACTACCCGTTCGCGGTCCGCCAGACCTACTCGGACGGCTCGGTCGTCGACTGGAGCGGGCCGGAGGACGCCGACGCGCCGGCGCCGGTCGTGCAGCTGAAGGACTCGCTCGGCGGCGGCACGCCGCTGCTGACCTACGTCGCGCTGGTGCTGGCGGCGTTCGCCGTCGGGCTCGCCGCCGCCGCGCTGATGCAGCGCGGCGGCAGGCGCGAGGGCGGTCGCCCGCTCGCATGAGCCGCCGGCGCACGCGGCGGCTGGCCTCGGCGCTCGCCGCGCTGGCGCTCGCGCTGCTGGCGCTGCCGGGCGCCGCGCACGCGCACGCGGCGCTGCTGCGCACCGTCCCCTCGGCGAGCGGGCTGGTCAACACGCCGCCGCAGCTGGTCGAGCTGACCTTCAGCGAGGCGGTCGAGCCGCGCTTCGCGTCGGTCTCGGTCAGCGACGCGCAGGGGCGCCAGGCGACGGCGTCGCCGCCGCGCCGCTCGCCGCGCGACGCGGACACGCTGCAGGTGCCGCTGCGCGCGCTCGACGAGGGCTGGTACCTGGTCTACTGGCGCGTCGTCTCGGTCGACGGGCACCCGGTCCGCGGCGCCTACACGTTCGCCGTCGGGCCGAACCCGGGGCCGCCGCCGCGCTTCGTCGTCCCGTCGGTCTCCGAGACGGCGGCGACGCCGCGGCTGCTGGTCACGCGCTGGGTCGCGCTGCTGAGCGCGATGGCGGCGATCGGCCTGGCGCTGCTGCGGCTCGTGGTCGCGCGGCCGCTGGCGCGCCGCGAGCCGGCGTCGGCCGCCGCGCTGGCGCCGGTCAGCCGCGCGTTCGCGGCCAGCGCCGCCGTCGCGCTCGTCGCGACGCCGCTCTACGTGCTCTTCGCGACCGCGCAGTTCTCGCTGCGCTCAGCCTCCGACGTCGGCGCGCTGGTGCCGCTGCTCGGCGTCTCGGCGTTCGGCCGCGGCTACCTGCGGCTCGAGCTCTGCCTGGCGCTCTTCACGCTCGCCGCGGCGATCGCGATCGCGATCGACCGGCCGCGCCGCGAGCGGCGCTCGATCGCCGAGCTCGCGGCGCTCGCCGGCGCGCTGCTGGCGGCCGCCGCGGCGCTGCTCGTCCCGGGCCTCGCCGGGCACGCCGGCCAGACGGCGCCGCGCGGCGTCAGCGTCGCGCTGGACTGGCTGCACCTGAGCGCCGGCGCGATCTGGATCGGCGGCCTGCTCGGCCTGCTGGCGCTGGCCGCCGCGCTGGCGCCGGCGCGCCGCACGAGCGCGCTGGCGGTCGTCGTGCCGCGCTTCTCGAACGTCGCGCTCGGCTCGGTCGCGGCGCTGATCGCCTCCGGCACGCTCGCCGCGATCGTCCACCTGCCGACGCTGGCCTCGCTCTGGCAGACCGCCTACGGCACGGCGCTGCTGGTGAAGATCGCGGCGCTGATCGCGATCCTCGGCCTGGCCTCGCTGAACCTGCTGCGCACGCGGCCGCGGCTGCGGGCCGGCGACGCCGGCGCGCCGGCGCTGCTGCGGCGGCTGCTGACCGGCGAGGCGCTGCTCGTCGCCGGGACGATCTTCGCGGCCGCCTGGCTGACGAGCCTGGCGCCGCCGGCGAAGGCCGCCGCCGACCTGAAGCCGGTCGCGACGGTCGGGCCGGGGCCGGTGGCGAAGGCCGTCACGCGCGACGGCTACCGGCTCGCGCTGCGCGTCGCGCCGAACCGCGCCGCGGTGCCGAACCACTTCGGCGTCACGCTGACGCGCGGCGGCCGGCCGGTCGCCGGCGCGACGGTGACGGCGTCGTTCACGATGCTCGACATGGAGATGGGCCAGCAGGCGTACAAGCTGACCGAGTCCGCGCCGGGCGTCTACGGGCACGACGCGCCGGCGCTCGTGATGGTCGGACGCTGGGGCCTCGAGCTCGACGTCGAGCCGCGCACCGGCCGCCCGTTCAGCGTCAGCGTCCTCGACCACGCCGACGGATGAGCACGCGCGTCAGGCTGCTGCTCGCGCTCGTCGCGCTGCTGGCCGGAATCGGCGCCGCGGTGGCCGCGGTCGCGCTGCTCGTCGCGACAGTCGGCTAGCGGTCACGAGCGTTGAGAGATCTCCTCACCGTAGTCGTCGCAGGGTTCGTTGACCGCCCTCATCTTCGTGCTTAGACTGCGCGACTTCCCGGGTCCGTCGGAGGGGGATTGTCATCTATGAGGGTCCGCAAGCTGCTTGCGGCTGGGTCAGTGCTGGTCGTATCGGCCACGCTGCAGTGCCTAACGACCGGATCGGCGTTCGCCGCCGATCCGGCTGAGGTCCAGGCCGAGACCACGCAGGCCACCGTCGACGCCGCGCAGCACGCGGCCGACGTCGCCTGCGCCGCCTCGGCCGCCTCGGCGAAGGTCCGCGACGCCGCCTCGGGGGATGCGAGCGTCGCCGTGACCGCGAAGGCCGCCGAGGACGCGGCCGCCTGCCAGTCCGCACAGGACGACCTGGCGAAGGAGAAGGCCTCGCTGGCGGGCGCCAGCGGCGGTCCGACCAGCGACGCCGACGAGCCGAGCGTGCCGGACACGCATCACCCCGCGACCGGCGCGATCACGAGCGACAACCTCAAGTGGGTCTCGAACTCGGCCGGCGTCGGCTCGAACTTCGCCGGCGCGAACTTCATCCACTACGAGAACCTCGGCTACGACTTCATGATCGCCGACGGCACGGGCGGCCTCTCGGTCTGGTCGCTGAAGGACCCGGCGCATCCGCTGCTGGTCTCCTCGGTGCCCGCGGCGATGCTCGAGCGCGGCGAGGACGCGCACGGTCCGGCCGACACGCAGGCGCGCTTCTACGAGGGTGAGAACCCGACGGTCGACGTCAAGCGCAAGCTCGTCTTCATGGCGCGCGACCCGCGCTCGTTCGGCAACCGCAGCCACCCGAACGGCCGCACCGGCGTCTACATCATCGACCTCAAGGACCCGTGGCATCCGGTCCTCGACACCTACCAGTGGGTGCCGGCCGGCCACACGGAGACCTGCATCAACGACTGCCGCTACCTGTGGACGGTCGGCCCGGCCAACAACGGCTCGCACGTCAACGGCCAGCCGCAGGACATCGCCGGCACGCCGCAGGCCGACTGGAGCGGCGTCCCGGTCTACGTGACCGACGTGCGCGACCCGATGCATCCGTACACGTACGCGACGCCGGTCGACATGAACCGCAACAACGGCCACACCGACTACACGCACAGCGTCGACGTCGACCAGGACGGCGTCGCCTGGACGTCCGGCTTCGGCGGCGTGCGCGGCTTCTACACGAACGGGCTGCACCACGATCCGACGACGAACGCGGACCGCTACGCGAGCGCGACCGATCCGGTCCCGTACGCCGGCGGCAGCGTGCCGAACAACGATCCGACGTACGGCACCAACTCGATCGACCACAACGCCTACCACGTGACGCAGGCCGCGAGTGACCACTCGTCGCCGACGGTCAAGACGGCCGACGGGACGACGTACGACAAGTCGGACCTGCTCTACGTCACGCAGGAGAACGTCGTCAGCTGCACCTCGACCAGCGGCGGCGGCGCCGGCCACTTCGTGGTCGCCGACCTGGCGGGCAGCTACGGCGGCGAGGACTGGTCGCCGACGCTCGGCCCGAACAACCGCTTCTTCCTGAAGAAGATCGGCGACTACACGCCGATCGGCGATCCGGCGTCGAACCCCGGCGCGAGCTGCTCGGCGCACTGGTTCTCGGTGCTCGGCGACATGGTCGCGATCGCGTTCTACGGCCAGGGCGTCCGCATCCTGGACATGTCGGACCCGACGCACCCGACGGCGACCGGCTACATCCGGATCCCGGCCGACACGCCGAACGGCCAGCCGGCGAACAACGCCTCGGCCGCGTACTGGCACAACCAGTACGTCTACGTCGCCGACTACAGCCGCGGCGTCGACGTGCTCAAGTACACCGGCCCGGTCAAGGGCACGCTGCAGCCGTCGGTCTGCTGGAACGCCTGCACGAGCTCGCAGACGGCGTTCGTCGGCAGCAACGCGGACGGCGGCGTCGGCGGCACGGTCGGCTCGACCCTGTCGCTCACGCTCGGCCAGACGGCGCCGACCTTCGGCACGTTCACGCCGGGCGCGGCGAAGGACTACACGTCCTCGGTCGCGGCCAACGTGGTCTCGAGCGCCGGCGACGCGACGCTGAGCGTCGCCGACCCGGACGCGAACGCGACGGGCCACCTCGTCAACGGCACGTTCTCGCTGCCCTCGCCGCTGCAGGCGAAGGCCTCGAGCCCGGCCGCGGGCGCCGGCGGCGCCTTCGCCGCCGTCGGCGGCAGCGCCGCGCCGACGACGCTGCTCAGCTACTCGGGCCCCGCCGCCAACGACGCGGTCACGATCGGCTTCCAGCAGCACATCGGTGCGACTGACGCGCTGCGCACCGGCGCGTACAGCAAGTCGTTGACGTTCACGCTGTCGACGACGACGCCCTAGCGGCATCGCAGGTCCTGGGGCGCGGCCGCGGCTCGCGGTCGCGCCCCAGCGTGCGTTTCATGGAGCAATAGAGGAGACGTGGTGGTGGGCTCATACAGGCGACGCGGCGCTGCGCTGGTCGCGATCGCCGCGCTCGCGGTCGCCGCCGGCGGCTGTGGCGGCGGCGGGAAGGGCAAGGACAGCCCCAAGCTGCACGGCACGGTCACCCTCGGGGTGCTGGCGCCGGTCGAGCACGCCGGCCCGCTCGGCGCGCGTGGGCGCGACACGATGAACGGCGCGCGCATGGCCGTGAACGAGATCAACGCGGCCGGCGGCGTGCTCGGGCGCAAGCTGCAGCTGACGACGATCGACGACGCCTGCGACCCGCAGATCGGCTACGAGGCGGCGAAGGCGCTCGGCGACGGCAGCGGCGTCGACGGCGTCATCGGCGGCCTCTGCGACGCCGCCGCGGCGCGCGAGGTCGGCGTCGTCGACGCCAGCGGTCTGCCGTTCCTGGTCACGGCGGCCACCAGCGACGACCTCGCCAAGCAGCCGTTGCAGTCGACCTACCTGATGAACGGGACGGTCTACCAGCAGGCGCTGAGCGCGGTCTTCTGGATGAACTACCAGCGCGCGCAGCGGCTGGCCGTGATCGACGACGCCGGCGCGGGCTCGCAGCAGCTGGCCAAGGAGGCGATCCGGCTCGTCGACGAGACGCCGAAGCTTGTCAGCCTGCAAACGGTGCCGCGCGGCACCGAGGACCTGACGACGATCGCCGCGGCGGCGGTCGCGTCGAAGCCGAACTTCATCTACTGGACCGGCGCGCCGGCGACCGGCGGCGCGCTCGTCAAGGCGCTGCGCGCGGCCGGCTACAAGGGCACCTTCACGGCCTCGGCCGCCTCGGAGTCGCCCGCCTTCCTGCGCGCCGCCGGCCCCGACGGCGCCGAGGGCGCGTACGTCACCGCGACGGCGACCGGCGAGAACACGCCGACGGCGGCCAAGTGGCTGGCCCGCTTTGAGGCGACCTACAAGCACCCGCCCGGGCTCGACGCGCTGCAGTCCTACGACGCCGTGCGCACGCTCGCGCACGCGCTGACGAAGGCCAAGAGCACGGACGGCGCCAAGGTCAGCGCCCAGATCGCCAAGCTGGACGTGCACTTCACGAACGCCCTCGGCGTGGTGCGCTTCGCCGGCGACCACACGCTGCTCTACGACAACCGGATCATCCTGCAGGTCAGGCACGACGCGTTCACGTTCAAGCGCTCGCTGCGGACCGACTCGCTGCAGTGAGGCCGAGGCTGGCGCTGGTCCTGGCGGTGCTCTGCGCCGGCGCGCTCGCGCTGGCGCCGGCGTCGGCGCGCGCCGACGGCGACCCCGCCTCCGACGTGCTGATCACGTCGCGCGTCTTCCTGCCGTACTACGTCAAGCTGCCGCCGGCGAGCGTCAAGCGGCTCAACGCGACGATCGCCGCGGCCAAGGCCAAGGGCTACAAGGTCCGCGTCGCGATGATCGACCACGACTACGACCTCGGCTCGGCCGGCGTGCTCTGGGCGAAGCCGCAGACCTACGCGAAGTTCCTCGCGCAGGAGCTCGCGAGCTTCAACACCGACTGGGTCCTGATCGTGATGCCGAACGGCTACGGCATCTACCACTGCACCCCGAAGCAGCGTGCCGGGGGCTATTCGGACCCGTGCGAGGGCGGGCGCCCGACGCAGGCCGACCAGCGCGTGCTGGCCGGCGTCGCGCCGGCGACCCGCAGCCACGCCGACGCCGCCGCCGCGGGCACCGCGGCGGTCACGGCGTTGGCGCGCCTGCACGGGGCGGACGTCGGCGGCGGCGGGGGCGGCATCGCGGTGCCGCTGCTGATCGCCGTCGTCGTCGCGATCGTGCTGGCCGCGGTCGCCGCGCTTGCGCTGCGGCGACGCCGACGCGCGGCCGGCCGGGCGGCGCCGGGCTGAGGGAGCCGGCGGCCGCCGGCGCGCGGTACGGGTCCGGCGATCCTGGGGCTGGGGGGCTCAGGATCGCCGGCGCGCGCCGGCAGCTTGCGATCGGATTTGATCCTTCGTCGGGACCGGCGCGAATAGCAGTCCATGTCGATCCCTCGCAGGACCTCAGCGCTGGTCGCCGTCGCGGCGCTCTGCGGCGCCGCCGCCCTCGCCATCCCGGCGGCGGGCAACGCCGCGTCGACGCCGACCGTCACGCTCAAGAACATCGCCTTCAGCCCGAAGACCGTGAAGATCAAGAAGGGCGGCTCGGTCAAGTGGGTCTGGAAGGACGGCTCGATCCCGCACAACGTCACGTTCAAGAAGATGCACTCGAAGACGCAGACGAGCGGGTCCTACACGGTCAAGTTCAAGACCAAGGGCAGCTTCAGCTACCGCTGCACGATCCACCCCGGCATGGTCGCCAAGGTCGTCGTCAGCTAGATGATTGATTCCGCGGGTTAGCGGCTGAGGTCGGCGATTGCTCGGGTTGGGCGGTCGCCGAGGTAGTGGTTCAGCCAGACGCTGGCGGCCAGTGCGAGGAGTTTGGCGGCGATCCGGGCGCGGAGGCCGTGGAGGCTGCGGGCGTTGTGGCGTTCGAGGCCGAGGCGGCCTTTGAGGGTCCAGAAGATGCTTTCGATGCATTGTCGGATCGGCGCGATGTGCGGGCGGCGTCCGGGCTCGTTCTTGCGGCGGGGGCGCACGATCGTGGCGCCGAAGCGCTTGTGGGCGGCGTGTTGGAACTCATTGCCGGCGTAGCCCTTGTCGGCGATGACCAGCTCGCCGCCGTGCAGGCCCCGAGCGAACTGGGCGCGATCACGGTTTCATCCCCACCTTTGATCACGGAAATTCCCCACGGCGGTAGGGCGTAGACCCGCGCGTGCGGGTCGACGAGGGCGAGCCTTGTAGAGGCGAGCCGGAGTCGAGCTGCACGCGCGGCGCGTTCTGTCGGGGCCCCCTCCCGGAGGCTCGCGGGTGCTCAAGCCAGCGATCCCGGCCGAGGAGGGCCCCTGGGGGATGCTTACACGGGAGGATGATGTGGAGATTCACGCGCTCGCTGCGCGGGGGTGGTCGGTGTCGGCGATCAGCCGTCACACCGGCCGTGACCGCAAGACGATCCGGCGTTATCTCGCCGGCGAGGGGGCCGGTCAGCGCCGCGAGCGAGCTCCGAGTTGCTTGGAGCCGTTTCGCGCGTACATCCAGGCGCGCTTCGCGGATGACCCGCACATGGACGCGACCGTGCTGTTTCGCGGGCTCGTCGCGGCCGGGTTCGATCGGTCCTATCCGACGCTGGTCCGCGAGCTGCGCCGACTTCAGCTACGGCCGCTGTGCTTGGTCTGCCAGCACCGCCGCGGCCGATCGGTCACGGTCGAGATCGAGCACCCTGCGGGCGAGGAGATCCAATGGGGACTGGCTTGAGCTCGACCAGACGCCCTGGGGTGAGCCGGCGTTCGTGCTGGTCGGCGCGTTGTCGCATTCCGGGCGCTTCCGCGGGGTGTTCTGCGAGCAGATGACCTTCGGGCATCTGGCTGAGGCGATGCACCGGGTGCTCGTCGAGCTCGGCGGCACGCCGCAGCTCTGGCGCACCGACCGGATGGCCACGATCGTGATCCCCGGCACGGAGCGGTTGACGGTCGACGCGGCGCAGGCGGCCAAGCACTACGGCGTCCAGATCACGGTCTGCCCGCCGCGGCGCGCGCAGCGCAAGGGCGTTGTCGAGGCCGCGATCAAGTACCTGACCCGTTCTTGGTGGCGCAGCGCGCCGGTGACCACGATGGGCCAGGCGCAGCGCTCGCTCGATCGCTGGAGCGTGGACGTCGCAGACCAGCGCCCAGGCCCGGGCGGGGCGGTCGGCGCCGTCGGCGCGGCGGAGCCGCTGCGGGCGTTGCCGGCGGCGGCCTACCCGGCGATGATCGCGGTCGAGCGCAAGGCCTCGCGCTCGGCGCTGGTCGCGTTTGAGGGCAACCGCTACAGCGTTCCGCCCGGCTACGCCGCGCGCACGATGACCGTCCGCGCTCGCGTCGGCGAACCGGTCCTGCAGATCGTCACCGCCACGGGCGAACTGCTCGCAACGCACCGTCGCGCCCCGGCGGGCGCCGGGCAACTGGTCCGCAGCGTCGAACACGCCGCCATGCTCGAACAGGCGGTGCTCGCGGCCTTCACGACCGAGCACGCCTGCCGGCGCAAGGTCAACCGGCCACCCGGCCAGGAGGCGCTCGCAGACCTCGCGCGCCTGAAGGGCCTCACCACCGCGCCCGCGCCGGTGATCGACCTGGGCCGCTACGCCGCCCTGGAGGTCGCGTGCTGATGGCCGACACCGTCTACCAGCAACTGCGCGCGCACGTCCACGATCTGAGCCTCTCGGCTGTCGCCGAACAGCTCGCGCCCGCGCTCGAGAACGCCGAGCGCGACAAGCCCTCCTACACCAAGTTCCTGCACGACCTGCTCGCCCACGAAGTCGCCGCAGTCGAGCAACGCCGCCTGCAAGGACGACTGCGCTTTGCCAAGCTCCCCGCCCGCCGCACGCTCGAGCAATTCGACTTCACCGCGCAACCGAGCCTGGACCGTCGCTTGGTCGAAGACCTCGCCACGCTACGGTTCGTCGAAGACAAAGCCAACCTGTTGCTGATCGGCCCGCCCGGCGTTGGCAAGACGATGCTGGCCACGATCCTCGGCCATCGCGCGGTCGAGGCCGGCTACCGCGTCTACTACACCACCGCCGCCGACCTGGTCGCCCGCACAGCCAAAGCCGCCGTCGAGGGCCGCTGGGCCAACACCATGCGCTTCTGGAACGGGCCGCAACTGTTGATCGTCGACGAACTCGGCTACCTCCCGCTCGCCGACGAAGCCGCCTCGCACTTCTTCCAAGTCGTCAGCCGCCGCTACGAACACGGCTCGATCGTCCTGACGACCAACCGCCACATCGTCGACTGGGGCCACGTCTTCAACGACACCACCGTCGCCGCCGCCATCCTCGACCGCCTGCTGCACCACGCCACCGTCCTGTCCATCAACGGCGACAGCTACCGCATGCGCGCCCACCGCGACGCCATCGCTCAGCTCCGGCCCGCGATCACAGGTGGGGAATTCTCGTGATCACACCCGAGGAAATCGCGTGATCCTTGACACGAACAGCCGCAACGCGACATCGCGCTCCTTTTCCTCGGCGGACGCGAGGATCACCGCTCTGGGGGTGCCGTCCGGCGCGGCCAACAGGTGCAACCGCATGCCCCAAAACCAACGTGAGTGGCTGCGGCTGTAGTGCGACGCGCAGGCTGACCCAGCGCTGAGCGGCGCACCGTGTCGATGCTGCGCCCGCATTCCACCGGCGTGGAGTCGATCAACACCATCGTGTCGTGATGACCCGGACAGTCGTGAGCGAACATCGCCATCAGCCAATCGATCGTCTCGGTGCAGCGCTGCCGACGCTTCCAGTAGCCCGGCTGCGCAGGCAGCTTCGGGAACAGGGTGCGACAGCCGCGCTCCCGCGGCCGCGAGAAAGTCCCGATCGGAGCCGACGTTCAACACCGTCTGCGCGACCGCCAGCGTCACGATCTCCGCATCGGTCACGCTTCGCCTGGCGTTCGCTCTTCTCTCGGGAAGAAGATCGTCAGCGGCGGCGAACACCGCCGTGAGCAACAGGTCGAGGTCGGCGAGCATCGAGGCCCCTCCAGGGGGTCGGCGGTGACACAGAGCGCCGCCGACTTCGACCTGTTCTCTACCTGCTCCTCTCCACGCCCTACCGCGTGGAATCAATCATCTAGCGCTGCCCCGCGGTGGGCGGGCGCTCGCGGCGCCGTCGCGGACTGTTACGGTCGGCGTCCGCCAACCCGAGGGGACTGCATTGCGCCTTGCCACGTTGTCATTGGACGGTTCAGCGACGGCCGCCGTCACCCTGCACGGCGACCGCGCCGTCGTCGTCGAGCATCGCGGCCGGCGCTTCGCCGACGTCGGCGAGCTGCTGCGCGCCGGCCCGGCGGCGCTCGAGGCCGCGCGCGCGGCGGCCGGCGCGCCGGGCGTCGCCTACGCGCGCGAGCAGCTGCGCCAACCGATCGCGGCGCCCGGCGCGGTGCTCTGCGTCGGCCTGAACTACCGCGACCACATCGTCGAGATGGGGCACGAGCTGCCCGAGCAGCCGACCTACTTCGGCAAGCTCGCCCGCGCGCTGACCGGCCCGTACGCGACGCTCGACGTGCCCGGCGAGGCGGCGCCCACGCTCGACTACGAGGGCGAGCTGGCGATCGTCATCGGCACGGCCGGCCGCGACGTCGCCGCGGCCGACGCCTGGCAGCACGTGGCCGGCCTGACGATCCTCAACGACGTCAGCGTCCGCGCGCACCAGTGGCGGACGAGCCAATGGCTCGCCGGCAAGACGTGGCAGTCGCTGACGCCGTTCGGGCCGGCGGTGGTGACGGCCGACGAGCTGCCCGAGCTCGGGCAGCGCGAGCTCGTCACGCGCGTCAACGGCGACGTGCGCCAGCGCTCGCAGCTGCACAACCTGGTCTTCGGCGTCCAGGCGCTGGTCGCCGACGTCTCGCGGATCGTCGAGCTGGCGCCCGGCGACCTGATCTCGACCGGCACGCCGGGCGGCGTCGGCGCCGGCATGAAGCCGCCCGGCTACCTGCGCGACGGCGACCGCGTCGAGGTGGAGATCGACGGGATCGGCGCGATCGAGAACGTCGTCCGCGTCGTCGCCTAGTGGCCGTGGTCGCGCGCGGTCCGCGAGACTTGGGGCGTGACCACGCCTACGCAGTGGCGCCCACCGCGGGCGCTCGTGAACCGTGCCGCGGACGCCGCCGCGGTGACGCCGGCGAGCGCGCGGGCGCGTGCGTTCCACGCCGCGCTGCCCGGCTACGCGCCGACGCCGCTGCGCGAGCTCGACGGCCTCGCGCGCGAGCTCGGCGTCGCCTCCGTCGCGCTCAAGGACGAGTCCGACCGGCTCGGGCTGCCGGCGTTCAAGGCGCTCGGCGCCTCCTGGGCCGTCGAGCGCGCGCTGGCCGAGCGGCCGCAGATCCGGACGCTCGTCGCCGCCAGCGCCGGCAACCACGGTCGCGCCGTCGCGCACGAGGCGGCGCGGCGCGGCCTGCGCGCGCGCATCTTCGTGCCGAGTCGCGCCGCCGCCGGCCGCCGCGCGGCGATCGCGGCCGAGGGCGCCGAGCTGGTCGTCGTCGACGGCGACTACGAGCTGGCGGTCGAGATCGCCGCGCGCGAGGGGCGGGCGGCGGACGCCGTCGAGCTGGCCGACGTCGGCGCGTCCGGGCCGGCGCGCTGGGTGATCGACGGCTACGCGACGCTGTTCGCCGAGCTCGACGAGCGCGACCTGCTGCTGGTGCCGATCGGCGTCGGCTCGCTCGGCGCCGCCGCGGCGCGGCACGCGGCGGCGCGCGGCGCGCGCGTGATCGGCGTCGAGCCGGCCAGCGCGGCCTGCCTGACGGCCGCGCTCGCGGCCGGCGCGCCGACGACGGTCGCGACGCCGGGCACGAGCATGGCCGGGCTCGACTGCGCGCTCGTCAGCGCGGCCGCCTGGCCCGACCTGCGCGCCGGCGTCCACGGCACGCTGACCGTCGCCGACGCCGAGGTGCACGCGGCGATGCGCGAGCTCGCGGCCGCCGGGCTGCGGATCGGCGACTGCGGCGCGGCGCCGCTGGCCGCGCTGCGCGCGCTCGCCGCGGACCCGGCGGCGCGGGCGCTGCGCACCGCGGTCGGCCTCGACGCGGGCACGCGCGTCGCGCTGATCGCGACCGAAGGCGCGACGGACCCGGATGGCTACGCGCGGACGCTCGCCTGAGCGGGCGGCCCGCGCCGCCGCGGCGACGCTCGGCGTGAGCGCCAGCTACCGTCAGGCGCGACGATGCTGAGCACGACCACGTTCACGGCCTCGGTGTTCAACATCGACCCCTTCGGCGATCGCTCGCGGCCCGGCGCGGGCGCCGCGTTCGTCTGCCTGGCGGCGTTCCTGATCTCCTTCCTGGCGATCCGCACGAGCGCGCGGATGACGCGCAGCTACAGCTGGTGGCCGGGCGGCGTGAAGGCCGGCGACGTGCACGTCCATCACCTCGTCTGGGGCATCTGCCTGATGCTGCTGTCCGGCTTCCTCGCCTTCGCGGCGCCGCTGTCGGAGCCGCTCTGGCACATCGCCGCGATCGGCTTCGGCGTCGGCGCCGGGCTGACGCTCGACGAGTTCGCGCTCTGGGTACGGCTCGAGGACGTCTACTGGACCGCCGCCGGGCGCACCTCGTTCGACGCCGTCATCTGCACCTGCGCCTTCGCCGCGCTGGTCGTGATCGGCTCGCGCCCGTTCGGGCTCGACGGGACGGCGTCGATCTGGGGCACGATCAGCGTCGTCGTGCCGGTCGTCGCGGTCGCCGGCGTCTGCTTCGCCAAGGGCCGCGTGCTGCTCGGCGTGATCGGCCTCTTCATCCCGATCTTCGCGCTGGTCGGCGCCGTCAGGCTCGCCCGCCCGACCTCGCCGTGGGCGCGCTGGCGCTACGGCGAGAGCAAGCTGCGCAAGTCGCGGGCGCGCTTCGCCGCGACGCGGCCGGGCGAGCGCATGCGCCACCGGCTCGGCGACCTGATCGCCGGCGCGCCGTCGCACCACGACTGAGCGGCGCCGGCGCGTCGGCGGCGCCGGCGCGCGCCGCCGTCACGGGCGCGCCGACCTCGCCCGGACGCGGCGGCGTCACGGGCGAGGCAAAGGCGCAGAGCGAGGCTCAGGCGGGCGTGCGCAGGTCGGCCGCGTCGGCCGGCGGCCGCACCCAGAGGGAGCGGCAGGGGATCTTCTCGCGGTCGCAGCGCTCGGCGTAGCGCCGCGCGATGTCCGTGACCTCCTGCAGCAGGTCCTCCTCCAGCGTGACCGGGTCGAGCCCGAGCCGCAGCAGGTGGTCGTTGGCGACCAGCAGGTCGTTGCGCTCGGCCTCCTTGCGCGGGTTCTCGACGAAGTCGACCTCCGCGCCGGTCAGCCGCGAGATCATGTCCGCGAGGTCGCGGACGCGATGGACCTCGGTCATCTGGTTGAAGATCCGCACCCGCTCGCCGCGCGGCGGCGGGTTCTCGATCGCCAGCTGGATGCAGCGGACGGTGTCGCGGATGTGGATGAAGGCGCGCGTCTGGCCGCCCGTGCCGTGCACGGTCAGCGGGTAGCCGATCGCGGCCTGCATCAGGAACCGGTTCAGGACGGTGCCGTAGTCGCCGTCGTAGTCGAAGCGGTTGATCAGCCGCTCGTCGAGCCGCGTCTCCGGCGTCTGCGTGCCCCAGACGATGCCCTGGTGCAGGTCCGTGACGCGGATCTCGTCGTTGCGGTTGTAGAACGCGAACAGCAGCTGATCCTGCGTCTTGGTCAGGTGGTAGATGCTGCCCGGGTTGGCCGGGTAGAGGATCTCCTGCTCGACCTCGCCGCCGTCGTGGCTGTCCATCCGCACGGGCAGGTAGCCCTCGGGGATGCGCACGCCGACGGTGCTGTAGCCGTAGACGCCCATCGTGCCGAGGTGGACGACGTGCGCGTCGAGGCCGCTCTCGACGATCGCGGCCAGCAGGTTGTGTGTCGCGTTGACGTTGTTGTCGATCGTGTAGCGCTTGTGCCGCGCGGACTTCATCGAGTACGGCGCGGCGCGCTGCTCGGCGAAGTGCACGACGGCGTCCGGCCGGTAGTCCTCGAGCAGCTCGACCAGCTCGTCGAAATCCCGGGAGACGTCGAGCTCGTAGAACGCGATGTCGCGCCCTGTGAGCTCCCGCCACGTGTCCAACCGCGTCTCCAGCGAGCTGATCGGTGTGAGCGAGTCAGCCTGCAGCTCGACGTCGGCCTCGCGGCGGGCGAAGTTGTCGACGATCGCCACGTCGTGGCCCGATGCCGACAGATGCAGGGACGTGGGCCATCCGCAGAAGCCGTCGCCCCCCAAGATCAAGATCCGCAGTGGTCCCCCGGTCGTCTGTTGGGATTTCATTGAATCGTCGCAGTATTGCCCACGTTGCAAGTTCATCGAACTCCAGTGGCCTGGCTCAGGCCAAATTCTTCATTTGCGGCGCGCCGACGAGTACCAGCACGACGAGCTCGGCGACGATCGTCACGAGCCGCGCGGTGATCGCGCCGGCGGTCGCGTCGGTGCCGTCGATGTGGTGCGCGAGCAGGCCGACGTAGACCAGCTCGCGCACGCCGATCCCGCCCGGCGCGATCACCACGACGAGGCCGGCGCCCCAGGCGATCGCGGCGCTGCCGGCGACCAGCATCAAGTCGTGCGGGCCGGAGACCGCCCATTGCGTGAACGCCGCGCTCGCCACGTAGAAGGCGAAGCCGGCGAGGTAGACCGCGGTGACGCCGCGCAGGCGCGTGCGGTCGACGCGCGTGCGGCCCGCCGTCAGCCGCGCCGCCGCGATCGGGCCGGCCGCCGCCGCCACCAGCGGCAGCCAGTACCACTGGCCCGAGAGCGCGAGCGCGAGGCCGCCGATCGAGAGCGCCGCCGCCAGCGCGACGACGTTCTCGGCCGCGACCGTCGTGAAGCGGTCGAGCAGATGCCCGCCGGCGGTCGCGACGCGCGAGGCGGGCGCCCAGATGCCGCCGGGCAGGTAGCGCAGCACCTGCGTGCGGCACCAGAGGCTGGCGTCGCGGCGCGCCGGGCGGCCGCTGGCGACGACGCCCCAGCCGATCGCCAGCGCCAGCCACCAGATCACCGCGCAGCCGACGGCGGGGACGAGCAGGCCCCAGTCGAGCGTGCCGAGCTTGACGTCGCGGGCGGCGATCACCGCCATCGCGATGACGACGCCGACGGCGCCGGCGAAGCCGATCAGCTGGATGGCGGGCAGCCAGCGCGCGCTGCGCTCGGCAGCGGCGTTGGCGCGCGCCCGCCATGACATCTCAGCGGCCACGGCCCCGCTTCCCGCCGCGTCGTCGCTCACGCCACCAGGTGCCGAGGATGACGCGCGCGTAGCGCGCGCCGTAGAGCACGTTCGTGCCCTTCTTGCTCTCGCCGGCCATGCGCTTGCGCATGACGATCGGGCGCTCCGCGATGCGATAGCCCGCGTAGATCGCGCCGATCAGCAGCTCTGACGTCTGGTACTGGACCTGGCGTTGCGGCACCGTGGCGGTGATCTCAGCGCGCAGCGCGCGAAAACCGCTCGAAGTATCAGTGACCTTAACACCCGTCAACAACGTGATGAGACGCGCGAAGACGTGCACGCCGGCCTGGCGGAACTCGTCGTCGGTCTCCGTGGCGCCGAGGATCCGCGACCCGATCACGAAGTCGGCGGCGTCGTCGACGACGGGCTCGAGCACGCTCTCGAGCTCGGCCGGGTTCCACTGGCCGTCGGCGTCGAGCGTGACGATGTACTCGGCGCCGTGCGTGCGCGCGAGCTCGTAGCCGAGCCGCAGCGCGACGCCGTGGCCGCAGTTGCGCTCCAGCCGCGCGACGTGCACGCCGGCCGCGCGCGCGACGTCGCCGGTGCCGTCGCCGCTGCCGTCGTCGATCACGAGCGTCTCGACGCGCAGCCCACAGGCCTGCGCCGGGATCTCGGTCAGCACCTCGCCGATGCAGTCCGCCTCGTCGAGCGCGGCGATCACCGCCAGGACGGGGGCGAAGCGCAGGCCGGGGTTCGCGTCGGCGAACGCCCGGCGGGCGCTCTCACGGACCTGCGCTGTATAGGGAGCGAGCCTCTTCGCGCTCCTACGGCCCACTCCAGGCTCCTTTCGTCGCCGACGCCCATGCGCGGCTTCAATGATCGGCTCGAAAGTGTAGGTTCGCCGGCGTCGGCTACCTTTTCGGCCGCTCGTGACCACGCTGCAGCTCTCTCCGGCCGGCTCGCGCCTCCAGCTCCGCCGGCTGGTGATCGTCGCCTGCCTGGCGGTCGCGGCGCTGTCGCTGCTGATCTTCCGCTCGCCGACCTACGACCCGTGGGCGTGGCTGATCTGGGGCCGCGAGATCGGGCACGGCACGCTCTCGACGACGATGGGCCCGTCGTGGAAGCCGTTCCCGGTCTTCTTCACGACGGTCTTCACGGCGCTCGGCAACGGGCCGGCGCCGCTGCTCTGGCTGGTCGTCGCGCGCGCCGGCGGGCTGCTCGCGCTCGTGCTCGCGTTCCGGCTCGCGAACCGCGTCGCCGGGCCGGTCGCCGGCGTCATCGCCGCCGTCGCGCTGCTGCTCTCCAACCAGCTCGTCTTCTTCGCGGCGCGCGGCGACTCCGAGGGCCTGCTGGTCGCGATCGGGCTGCTCGCGATCGAGCGCCACGTCGACGGCAGGCGCCGCGACGCCTTCCTGCTCGGTGTCGCCGCCGCGCTGATCCGCCCCGAGGCCTGGCTCTTCCTGGCCGGCTACGGACTCTGGTACATCCACGCCGAGTGGCGCGGCGCGGCGCGCGGGCGCACGCTCGCGCTGGTGCTCGGCAGCGGCGCCGCCGTGCTGGCGCTGTGGTTCGTGCCGGAGTACATCGGCTCCGGCAACTTCCTGCGCGCCGCCTCGCGCGCGCTGGAGCCGGTGCCGGACTCGCCGGCGCAGTCGAAGGTGCCGTTCGTCGCGACGTTCACGAACGCCGCCTCGGCGCTCTCGCAGCCGGTCTACGCCGGCGGCCTGCTGGCGGTGGCGATCGCCGGCTGGGCCTGGTGGCGCCGGCGCGTGCGCGACGAGCGCTCGGCGCTGGTGCTGGCCGTCGCGGCGCTGGCGACCGTCTACATGATCGTCGTCGCGCTCTTCGCGGTGATCGGCTTCACCGGCAACCAGCGCTACACGACGCTGCCGGCAGCGCTCGTCTGCGTGCTCGGCGGGATCGGCTTCGTCGAGCTGTTCGCGCTCGTGCGCGGCTGGCGCGGGCTCGCGCCGGCGGTCGCGGTCAGCGTCGTCGCGGCCGCGATCAGCGCGCCGTTCGTGGTCGGCACGCTGGACACGATGGGCGACGTCGTGCACTCGATCCGCGTCGAGGACAGCTACACGCGCCAGCTGCCGGACGTGATCGCGCAGGCCGGCGGGCGCGACGCCGTCGTCGCCTGCGGGCGGCCGATCACCGGCGCCTTCGAGACGCAGCTGCTGGCCTGGGAGCTGGACCTGCGCCAGAACCAGGTCTTCCTGCAGTCCGATCCGCCGGCGATCGCGATCGCCCGCGCCGGCACCGGGCCGGCGAAGGACGCGGCGCTGCCCGAGCGCTTCAGCCGCGGCTCCTGGGTCGTTCGCGCGAGCTGCGCCGCGCCTTGATGTTCAGCCGCACGTAGTCGAGCTCGAGCGGGTCGCCGGCGGCGGCCAGCACGTCGTCGACGTAGGCGTCGCGCAGCTCGGCCGGCAGCCGCTCGGCGTGCGGATGCAGGCAGATCGCGCGCAGGAACTCGCGCGGCTCGGGCGGCGTCGCCGGCCACGGCTGCAGCCACGTCTCGACCTCGTCGAAGCCGGCGCGCTCGAGCCGCTCGGCGGTGACCTCGGCGCCGGCGTAGTTCCACGGGCCGGGCCAGCCGGCGAGGTAGGGCGCGTAGCGCGGCCGCGCGGCGACCTGGTCCGCGAGCGCGCGGAAGCCGGCGATGTTGCCGGCGCCGCCGCACTGGGCGACGATCCGGCCGCCCGGCCGCAGCGCCGCGTGCAGGCGCGCGAACAGCGCGTCATGGTCGGCGATCCAGTGGAAGACGGCGCTCGAGAAGACGGCGTCGACCGGCTCGTCGAGCTCCAGCTGCGTGAGGTCGGACTGGAGTACGATGGCGCGTTCGCCGAGCGTCGCGCGCGCCTGCTCGACCATCGAGCGCGCGCCGTCGACGGCGATCACGCGCCCGCGCGGCAGGCGCTCGAGGATCCGCAGCGTCACGCGGCCGGAGCCGCAGCCGGCGTCGAGCACCGTCTCGTCGCCGGCGAGCGCGAGCCGGTCGAGCAGCATCTCGGCCCAGTCCTGGTGCGGCGCGGAGACGCGGTGGTAGGTGCGGGCGTCCCAATCGGGCGTGGCCGAGCTCATCCGGCGGTCCTCCTTCGTTTCAACGTACGTCCGTATGTTATGACGTACGGACGTACCGGCGCTGCGCCCGTCTTCCTCATCGCCCTTGTGGCTAGTGTTCCTTGCCTTCACATGAGGGCGAGGTTAGGTTCCAGGCCATCGAGAGAGGGTCGAGGACGCCTGGCGCGTCCAGGAGGGACAAGGGGATGGCGATGAGGTTGCGGAGAGGGCGCGCCGCTGGCGCGCTGGTATCGGCGTTGGCGCTGACGGCCGGCGCCGGCGCGGCGACCGCGCAGGCGGCGCCCGGGGTGTCGGTCGCCTCGCTCAGCTCGCTGAGCGGTGGCGCGACGGCGGCGACGCTGCACGGCAGCGTCGCGAACGCGACAGGCCGCGCGGCCGCCGCGAAGGTGACGGTGCGGCTGCTGCGGCGCGGCGTCAAGCGCCACGTCGTCGGCACGACGGCGGTGCGCGTCGGCGCGCACGGCAGCAGCGGCTACGACGTCGCGGTCCGGATCCCGTCCGGGCTGCCGCGCGGCACCTACTACCTGGCGGCCTGCACGCAGTACGGCGGCCGCGCCGGCGTCTACGGCTGCGCGACGGCGCAGCGCGAGGTCGCGATCGGCGGCGGCACGCCGGTGCGCGGGCCGGGCGTGCGCGCGGCGGCCGCGGCGGCGCCGGCCGAGACCTGCAGCGCCGGCGGGCGCACGCTCTCGACGCCTGGCGCGCGCATCTACCCGGAGATGGGCAACACCGGCTACACGAGCGTCCACACCGACGTCTACACGGTCTACGACGCCGTCGCCAACCTCTTCCTGGCCGGCAACCACGTCGACCTGACGCAGCGGGCGACGCAGTGCCTGAGCGAGTTCAGCGTCGACTTCGAGCGCACGAACACGAACGCGCTCGGCCCGAACATGACAGTCGACTCGGTGCTGATCGACGGCCAGCCGGCCAGCTTCCGCTTCGCGCAGCCGACCTACCCGGGCGATCCCAACGGTCCCGACGATCCCGACCCGCGCGCGCACGCCGCCTCGCTGACGAACCCCGTCGGCGGCTCGGCCGCGAACCCGCTGCCGCCGGCCTGCAACCCGACCGGCACCGGCGCGGCGCTGCAGGGCGCGCAGTGCCCGGCGAACAAGCTCGTGATCACGCCGTCGGCGCCGATCGCCAGCGGCGCGACCTTCAAGGTCACGATCAACTACACGGGCCGCCCGGGCGTGCACGTGGACGGCGACGGCTCGACCGAGGGCTGGTTCCGCAACAACACGCCGGCCGGCGACGGCGGCTTCGTCACCACCGAGCCGGTCGGCACGATGGCCTGGATGCCGCTCAACAACCACCCGACCGCCAAGCCGACGTACGACTTCTACGACACGGTCACGCTCGGGCGCACGGCGATCGGCAACGGCGTGCTCGTCAGCCAGGGCACGAACCCGGCGGACGCGAACTTCCCCGGCGGCTCGAGCAGCTGGCACTGGCACTCGCCGGAGCCGATCGCGAGCTACCTGGTCGAGAACAGCGTCGGCAACTACGAGCTGACCGAGCGGCTGGCGAGCAGCGGCGTCCTCTACTACCAGGCGCAGGCGTCGGCGATCGCCGACACGCGCAAGGCCTCCAACAAGCTGATCATGGATCAGCAGGAGGACATCACGACCTTCCAGGAGAGCTTCAACGGCCGCTTCCCGTTCAGCTCCGACGGCATCGTGATCGGCCTTCCCTCGGCCAGCTTCGAGGAGGAGATGCAGACCAAGATCACGTTCAACGGCGGCTCGATCGGGTCGACCGCGTCGACCTTCAGCCACGAGAACATGCACCAGTGGTGGGGTGACAACGTCTCCGAGGGCGCCTACAACCTGACCTTCCTGAAGGAGGGCTTCGCGAGCACCGCCGAGTACTACTTCTCGGCTCGCAACGCGGCCACGGCGGCGGGCGGGCTCGGCACGGCGGCCGGCGACGCCGCCTTCGAGGCCAGCCTCGCCGGCTCGTTCAGCCGCTACTACAACTCGACCTCCGCCAGCTACTGGACCGTCGCGCCGTCGAACCCGACGGCGGCCAGCCTGTTCAGCAACTCGAACACCTACTCGCGTCCGGGCATCGCCTACCTGGCGCTGCGCCAGATCCTCGGGCATGACCGCTACAACAGCGCGATCCAGGAGCTGCAGCACACCTACGGCGGCGGCTCGATCCAGGAGGCGCAGGAGATCGCGGCCTTCCACAAGTGGATGCCGAACCAGAGCGCCGAGTGCTCGGCGAAGCTGGATCAGTTCTTCACGCAGTGGTGGGACACGGCCTACCCGGCCGGCGGCGGCGTGAACCGGCCGTCGATCACCGGTCCCGGGCTCGACGGCCAGGGCTTCTACGACGCCGACGGCGGCTGCTCGAACGTCGGCGTCGGCACGATCGGCGGCAGCGTCGGCTCGACGCTGTCGCTGACGCTGGGCGGCGCGGCGAGCTTCGGCCAGTTCACGCCGGGCCTCGCGAAGGACTACAGCGCGACGACGACGGCGACCGTCACCTCGACGGCCGGCGACGCGACGCTGTCGGTCGCCGATCCGAGCGCGACGGCGCCCGGCCACCTGGTCAACGGCGCCTTCTCGCTGCCCCAGCCGCTGCGCGCCGGCGCCAGCTCGCCGGTCGCCGGCACCGGCGCCGGCGGGACGGTCTCCGGCGCGCCGCTGACGCTGCTGAGCTGGGCCACGCCGGTCACGAGCGACCTGGCGACGGTCACGCTGACGCAGTCGATCGGCGCCGCCGACGCGCTGCGCACCGGCGACTACGCCAAGACGCTGACCTTCACGCTGACGACGACGACGCCGTAGCGGTCCGCGCGCTCGCGGCGGCGCGTACGCGCCGCCGCGGGACGCGGGTCGGCGGCCGCGGCGGTCGTGCCGCGGCCGCCGGGTCGGCGCGCTGCGGCGGTCGCTCGGCCGCCGGCGGGCGCGTCAGGCGCGCGCGGCGCTCGCCGCCGCCTCGAGCGCGGGGACGTCGAGCTTGCCGCGCTGGGTCAGCATCTCGCGGTTGACGCTGACCACGACCGCGGGGTCCGGGTCGCGCAGCAGCTCGAACAGGCGCGCGGGGATCACCTGCCAGGACACGCCGAAGCGGTCCTTCAGCCAGCCGCAGGCGCTGGGCTCGCCGCCGTCGACCAGCCGATCCCAGTAGTGGTCGAGGTCGGCGCTCGTCTCGCAGGTGATCTGGAACGAGATCGCCTCGTCGAACGTGAACTGCGGGCCGCCGTTGAGCGCCGTGAAGGGCTGGCCGCAGAGCTCGAAGGCGACGATCATGACCGTCCCCTCCTGGCCCGGATTGGCCTCGTTGTAGCGGGCGATCTCGGTGATGCGCGAGTCCTCGAAGATCGAGACGTAGAAGCGCGCCGCCTCCTCGCCCTGCGTGTCGAACCAGAGGCAGGGGGTGATGCCGCCGCTGAGCTTGGCCATCGTCGTCTCCTTCCGAATGACAGGGGGTCGGAGGTTGAGACGACGGACCGCGCGTCAACTCATCGCCCGCGGCCGCGGGCGTGACAGGCGTCACAGCTCGTCGCGGCGATCCGCCGCGGGTAGCGGCCCTGGCCGGCCAGCGCGACCACGACCCGTGACCAGAGCGCCCACAGCGCTCGATCGCCGCCGCGTGGGCGGTCCAGCGGCCCGGCGCGGTCCCAGAGCGCGACCGACTCGCCGCCTTTCGCCTTAGAACTGCTCGAGCGCCCAGAGCGCGGCCTCGCGCGTGCCGCGGTCGCCGTCCTCGCCGGCGGCGCGCAGCGCGGGCAGCGCCGGCGCGTGGCGGGTCGCGCCGAGCGCCGCGGCGAGCATGTGGCGGACGGCGGTCTCGGGCTCGACGCCCCAGCGCTCGAGCAGCGCGGCGCCGGCCGCCTCGCGGCCGGGCGCGTCGGGGTGGGCGAGGTAGACCTTGCCGAGCGCGTCGGCGGCGGCGGCGCGCACGCGCAGCTCGTCGTCCGCGAGCGCGGCGGTCAGCGCGGCCGCGCCCGCCGGCGCCGCCTGGAAGCCGAGCAGGTCGGCGAGCAGCTGGCGCGTGTGCGCGCTGCGCGCGCTCGCCAGCGCCTCGGCGAGCGCCTGCGGCGCCGCGTCGGCGCGCAGGTCGGCCATCAGCGGGCGGCGGTCCTCCGCCGGCGCCTCGAGGGCGGCGATGATCTCGTGCGGCTCCATGTCGGCGTAGACAACCACGTCGCTAGCGGCCGCCCGGCGTCGCCGGGAGCGCCTCGGGTGCGAGCGTATCCGTCTGGGCGGCCACTAGAACGCGATCGCGCAGAAGGGAGCGAACGGGCCGCAGGCCGGCGAGAGCAGCTTCGCGCCCCACCAGATCAGCGCGCCGGCGCCGACGCCGGCCGCCGTGCCGGCGACGATCTTGCCGGTGTCGCCGCCCTTGTCGCCGTCCGAGCCGCCCGAGTTGCCGCCGCGCGACTTGTTCGGGAAGTTGTCGGGGCCGCGCACCGAGCCGTCCGGGTTGACGTTCGTGTGCGAGCCGTCCTTGTGCTGGACGTCCCAGTGCGGTCCGCCGTGCGCCGTCGGGCTGCCGGGCGGGTTCCAGATCCAGACGTTGCCGTCGGCGTCCTCGAAGCCCTTGGCGTTGCCGCGGGTGCCGGCCGGCACCTTCTTCGGCTGGCCGCGGCTGCTCTTGGGCGGGACGTACGGGCGGTCGCCGGTCTGCGGCAGGTTCGCCGCCTGGCCGGTCCACGGCGCCGGCGGCGGCGTCGGCGCGGGGCCGGGCGGCGCGGCCTGCGGCGTCGCGACGGGACCGCCGCCGCCGGCCTGCGGCGTCGGGACGCCGGTCGTCGTCGGCGCGCCGCTCGGCTGCGGCATCGTCGGCGTCGCCGGGGCGCTCGGCGGCGGCGTCGGGACGCCGGTCGCCGGCGCGCTCGGCGCGTCGGCGAGCTGGATCGTGGGCGTCGGCGCCGCGTTCGGCGCGGGCGTGCCGCCGTCGCTCGCGCCCGTCGACGAGCAGCCGCCGCCGGCGATGCAGTCGACCAGATGGCTGACGTGGCCGGCGAGCTTCGGCCCCGGGCCGCTGACGACCGCGGCGATCACGACCGAGACGAGCAGCAGCGCGCCGAGATACTCCGCGGCGGTCTGGCCTGTCTGCGAGCGAGCGCGGCGAAGCATGCCGCCCAGTCTCCTGCGGCCCCGCGGCCCCGTCATGGGCTGCGGGGCTCAACTTCGGCCTGGGCCGGTCCTACAGCCGCTTCTTGAACCAGTGGTGCGCGAACGGCTCGTCGTTGAACGCCGGCACCTCGACGTAGCCGGCGGAGCGGTAGAGCGCGATCGCCTCGGTCAGCAGCCGGTTGGTGTCCAACCGCACGGCGCTCGCGCCGTCCGCCACGGCTCGCTGCTCGAGCGCCGTCAGCAGCCGCCGGCCGAGCCCGAGGCCGCGCGCGTCGCGCGAGACCCACATCCGCTTGATGTCGCTCGGTACGCCGGCGCCGCGGTGGCGCAGCGTGCCGCAGCCGATCGGGACGCCGTCGCGATAGGCGATCAGGAAGACGCCGGCCGGCGGGCGCAGCTCGTCCGGCGCGATCGAGACGCTGGTGCGGCGGTCGAACGCCGCGCCCGAGCGCTCGCCGAGCTCGGCGAAGTAGGCCTCGATGCAGGCGCGCGCGTCGGCGTGCTCGGGATCGACGGCGCGCAGCTCGACGTCGCTGGGCTCCATCGCGCCGACTGTAGAGGACCGTCGCGCGCGGCCGCCGGGACCGGGCGCCGGACGCCGCCGCGGCCGTCGCGCGCGGTTGGCTCGGGGCGCCGCGGGCGGTCGCGCGCGGGCGGCTCGCGGCGGCTCGGAGACGGCCGGTGTACTAGCGTCGCGCGGACGTGCCGTTCGTCGCCTACGACCACTTCCTCGCGCTCGCCGAGCGCAGCCGCTGGGACGAGCGCGACGTCGACCTGCGCGAGGACGCTCGGCTCTGGCCGACGCTCGGCTCGGCCGCGCTGCGCACGGCGATCGCCGGCTTCTGCGTCGCCGAGACGGCGGTCGCGGAGGAGCTGACGCCGATCGCGCGCCTCGCCGACGCGGACGTCGCCGCCTGCCTGCGCGCGCAGCAGGCGGACGAGCGGCGCCACGCGCGCTTCTTCGCCCGCGTCGCGCGCGAGCTGGTCGGCTGCGCGCCGGCGGCGCTCGCGGCCGAGGCGGACCCGCGCTGGCGCGAGCTGTTCACGGTCACGCTGCCGGCGGTCGCGCGCGGCGACAGCCTCGCCGAGGCGGTCGGGCTCTACCACATGGTGCTCGAGGGCCTGGTGCTGACGCGCGGCCTGCAGGCGCTGCGCGACGGCCCGCTGCCGGGCCTGGCCCACGGCGCCGAGCTGGTCCTGCGCGACGAGCGCTGGCACGTCGGGCTCGGCGTGCGGCTGCTGCACGACCTCGGCGTGCCGCAGGCGGCGATTCTCGCGCAGGCCGAGCGCGTCGGCGGCGACCTCGAGCCGCTGCGGCGGCGGCTCGCGATCGCGCGCCGCTGAGCGCGCGCCGCGGGCGCGCATCGCCGAGCTGCGCCGCGCCGCGTCGCGTCGCGGCTCGGCCTACCCGCCGACGCGCACGAGCGGCGCGCCGAGCGCGGCCGCGTCGACCTCGATCCCGAGCCCCGGCGCGTCCGGGGCGGCGCCGCGGCCGTCGCGCGAGCGCGGCGCGTAGCCGGCCGCGTGGTCGCTGACCCAGTCGTTCATGAACGAGGCGTGCAGCAGCGCCTCCGGCGGCGTGCTCGCGGCGAGGTGGCTGACGGCGGCGGTGACGAGGTCGCCGCCCCAGCTGTCCTCGATCGTCATGCGGACGCCGAGCGCGGCGGCCGCGTCGCGCATCGCGCGCGCCGTCGTCAGCCCGCCGACGCGGCCGATCTTCAGGTTGATCGCGTCGATCGCGCCGTCGCACGCCGCCTCGGCCAGCGTCACGAGGTCGACGACGATCTCGTCGAGCGAGAACGGCAGCGTCGTGTGCCGGCGCAGCTCGCGGCACTCGCCGTAGGTCGGGCAGGGCTGCTCGAGGATCAGCCGCTCGACGCCCTCCAGCAGCCGCGCGGCGGCGATCGCGTCGTGCCGGCGCCAGCCGCCGTTGGCGTCGGCGACGATCAGCACGTCCTCGCCGGCCGCCTCGCGCACCGCCCGCACGCGCGCCGCGTCGCCGCGCGGGTCGGCGCCGAGCTTGAGCTGCAGCGCGCGGATGCCGAGCGCGATCTGCGCGCGCGCCGCGACGGCCATCGCGTCCGGCGTGCCGAGCGGCAGCGCGACGTAGAGCGGGAAGTCGGCTTGGCGGCGGCCGCCGAGCAGCGTGCAGACCGGCAGGCCGGCGCTCTTGCCGAGGATGTCCCAGCAGGCGACGTCGATCGCGCTCTTGGCGGCCGCCTGGCCACGCAGCGTCGCGTCCATCGCGGCGCCGACGACGCCGGTCTCGCGCGGGTCGGCCTGCGCCCGCACCAGCGCCTCGGCGAGCTGCGGCAGCGCCGCGCGGACGCCGCCGGCGAACGACTCCAGGTAGGTGTCGCCGAGCGGGCAGGCCTCGCCCCAGCCCTCGATCCCCTCGTCGGTGCGCAGGCGCACCAGCGTGCTCGGCAGCGTCGTCACCGTGCGCCCGCCGGACATGCTGTAGGAGCCGTCCGCGTAGCGCAGGTCGTGCGCGTAGATGTCGGCCGCGATGATCTTCACGGAACCTGACCATAGGGCAGCGGCGACAATCGTCGGGTGCGACTGCTGATCGTCGACGACGACCGTGCCCTGCGCGACGCGCTGCGGCGGGCGCTCGCGCTGTCGGGCTACGAGATCGAGACCGCGGCCGACGGCCAGCAGGCGCTGCTGCGCGCCGGCGCCGAGCCGCGGCCCGACGCGATCGTGCTCGACGTCGGGCTGCCCGACATCGACGGCCTCGAGGTCTGCCGCCGGCTGCGCGCGGCGCAGGAGCGCGTCCCGGTGCTGATGCTGACGGCGCGCGACGCGATCGAGGACCGCATCGACGGGCTCGACGCGGGCGCTGACGACTACCTCGTCAAGCCGTTCGACGTCGGCGAGCTGAAGGCGCGCCTGCGCGCGCTGCTGCGGCGGACGCTGGACGAGGAGGACGTCGCGCGCTTCGGCGACCTGCGGCTCGATCCCGCGCGCCACGGCGTCCACGTCGGCGCGACGTTCGTCGAGCTGACGCGGACCGAGCTGGCGCTGCTCGAGGTGCTCATGCGCAACCCGCGCCAGGTGCTCTCGCGCGAGCTGCTCTACGACCGCGTCTGGGGCTACGACTTCGGCCCGGCGTCGAACGCCCTGCGCGTCTACGTCGGCTACCTGCGGCGCAAGCTCGACGCCGCCGGCGCGCAGTGCACGATCCAGACGCTGCGCGGCGTCGGCTACGCGCTGCGCGAGCGATGACGCTGCGCCAGCGGATCGCGGCCGTCGCCGGCGCGGCCGTCGCCGTCACGGTGCTGCTCGGCGCCGTCGCCGTCTTCCTGATCGTTCGCTCCGAGCTGCGCGGCCAGATCGACGGCGCGCTGCGCCAGCGCGCCGAGCAGGTGCTGCGCCACCCCGATCCCGACCGCGATCGCGACCTCCCCTGCGCCGGCGGCGGCGCGCTGGCGCTGCCGCAGGGCGCGGACGACGACCTGCGCTTCGGCGGCGCCGAGGGCATCGTCCAGCTCGTCTGCCGCGACGGCACGGTCGTCCGCGCCAAGGGGTCCGCCGTCGAGCTGCCGGTCGGCGCCGCCGCGCGGGCGCTGGCGGCCGCCGGCCACGGCGAGCGGATCGACGACCTCACGGTCGGCGGCGCGAGCCTGCGCGTGCTGACGCGCGGCTGGCCGCAGCTGGGCGCGATCCAGGTCGCGCGGCCGCTGGGGGAGGCCGATCGCGAGCTGGACCGGATCCTCGCCGCGCTGACCGTCGTCGCCGCGATCGGCATCGCGCTGGCGATCGCGCTCGGCGCGCTCGTCGCGCGCACCGCGCTGGCGCCGATCGCCCGCTTCACGCGCGCCAGCGAGGCGCTCGCGCACGACCCGGACGTGTCAGAGCGGATGCAGGTGCGCGGCGACGACGAGCTGGCGCGGCTGGCGCGCAGCTTCAACGCGACGCTCGACGCGCTCGAGCGATCGGTGCGCGCGCAGCGCCATCTGGTCGCCGACGCCAGCCACGAGCTGCGCACGCCGATCGCGACGCTGCGCGCCAACGTCCAGACGCTGGAGCACGCGGCGCGGCTGGCGCCGGCCGAGCGCGAGGCGCTGCGCGCCGACGTCGTCGCCGAGCTGGACGAGCTGACGGCGCTGGTCGCCGACGTCGTCGAGCTGGCGCGCGACGGCCGCGCGGAGCGCGAGCTCGACGACGTCCGGCTCGACCGGATCGTGCGCGACCTCGCGGAGCGGCCGCGGCTGCGCGACGCGGCGCTCGAGCTCGACCTGGAGCCGACGATCGTGCGCGGCGAGCCGGATCGCGTCGAGCGCGCCGTCTCGAACCTGATCGACAACGCGCTCAAGTGGAGCCCGCCGGGCGCGCCGATCGAGCTGCGGCTGCGCGACGGGACCCTGAGCGTGCGCGACCACGGCCCCGGCTTCGGCGCCGACGACCTGCCGCACGTGTTCGAGCGCTTCTTCCGCGCCGACGCCGCGCGCGGGATGCCCGGCTCCGGGCTCGGCCTGGCGATCGTCAAGCAGACGGCGGAGGCGCACGGCGGCGGCGTGCGCGCCGCGAACGCGCCCGGCGGCGGCGCGCTGCTGCAGGTGCGCTTCATGCCCTGAGCCGCACTCCTACGTTGGCCTTACAGTCACCGCGCAGCCTGGCGACATGGCTTCGATCGACGTCGCCGGACCGCGCTCGCGGACGCTGCCGCGGCTGCGGCTCGCGACCGGCTTCGACCTGCTGGCGCTGTTCGCCGGCAACCTCGCGCTGGTCGTCGGGCTCTGGTGGCGCGGCGGCGGCCTCGCCGACCTGCACCAGCTCGCCGGCCTGCTGACGAGCGGCGGGCGGCTCGCCGGCCTGCTCGGCGCCTTCCTCGTGCTCGTGCAGGTGCTGCTGCTGGCCCGCATCCCGGCGCTCGAGCGCGCGATCGGCTTCGACCGGCTGACGCGCTGGCACCGGGTCAACGGCCGCGTCGCGCTGACGCTGCTGCTCGCGCACGCCGCGCTGATCACGGCCGGCTACACGCTGACCGACGGCGTCGCGCTGCCGAGCGAGGCCTGGAGCCTGCTGACGACGTTCCCGGGCGTGCTGACGGCGACCGCCGGCCTGCTCGTGCTCTGCGCGGTCGTCGCCGTCTCGATCGCCGTCGCGCGGCGGCGGCTGCGCTACGAGACCTGGTACTTCGTCCATCTCTACAGCTACCTGGGGATCGCGCTGGCGTTCAGCCACCAGATCGCGACAGGCCACGACTTCGCAGGCAACCCGGTCGCCCAGGTCTACTGGCGCGCGCTCTACGTCGGCACGCTCGCGGCGCTCGTCGGCTTCCGCCTGCTGGCGCCGCTCGCCGGCGCGCTGCGGCATCGGCTGCGCGTGGTCGAGGTCGTCGAGGAAGGCCCCGGCGTCGTGACGATCTGGATCGGCGGGCGGCGCCTTGACCGGCTGTCCGCGCGCTCGGGCCAGTTCCTCCTGCGCACGCTGGTCCCGGACGTCGCCGAGCGCGACGTCTTCGTCTGCGGGCCGCCGGCGATGATGACGGCGGTCTGCCGCAACCTGCGGCGTGCCGGCGTGCCGCGCCGCCAGATCGTCGCCGAGCGGTTCGCGTTCTGATGCGCCGGGTGCTGACCGCGCTCGTCGTCACCGCCGCGGTGGTCGTGCTGCTGGTGAGCTTCAAGACGCGCACGCCGGCGCTGCGGGCCGGGGTGCTGCCGCGGGTCGCGGCGGTGTCGGCGGCGACGTCGACGCCGCGGGCGACGGCCACGCCGCGGCCGACGGCCACGCCGGGGACGACGGCGACGCCCGGATCGTCCGCGACGCCGTGGCCGACCGCCACGCCGCGGCCGACCGCGACGCCGACGCCCGCGGCGCCGTCGGGCAGCGCGACCGGCGACGCCGTCGACTATCCCTACGGTCGCCTGCAGCTGCGCGCGACGCTCGTGCGCGGGCGGCTGACGAACGTCGAGACGGTGCAGCTGCAGCCGAGCTCCGGGCACTCGCAGGCGATCGACGCTCAGGCGCTGCCGCTGCTGCGCGAGGAGGCGCTGCGCGCCTCCGGCGCGAACATCGACGTCGTCAGCGGCGCGACCTACACGAGCGAGGCCTACGCGCGCTCGCTGCAGTCGGCGATCGATCGCGTGCGCGGTGCCTGAGCGGCGCGTCGAGCACCTGATGGGCATGCCGATCGGCGTCGAGGCCGACGCGCCGGCGGCCGCGATCGACGCGCTGTTCGACTGGCTGCGCTGGGTCGACGCGACCTTCTCCACGTTCCGCGCCGACAGCGAGATCGAGCGCCTGAACGCCGGCGAGCTGACGCTCGAGCGCGCGCATCCGCACGTGCGCGAGGTGCTCGATCGCTGCGCGCGCCTGCGTGTCGACACGAACGGCGCCTTCGACGCCTGGGCGGTCAGGCCGGGCGCCGTCGACCCGAGCGGGCTCGTCAAGGGCTGGGCGGTCGAGCGCGGCGCCGCGCTGCTGCGGCGCGCCGGCGCGCGGCACTTCGCCGTCAATGCCGGCGGCGACGTCCGGCTCGGCGGCGGTCCCTGGCGCGTCGGCGTCCAGCACCCGCGGCGCGCGGACGCCGTCGCCGCGGTCGCCTGCCTGCACGACGGCGCGATCGCCACCTCGGGCGCCTACGAGCGCGGCGAGCACATCGTTGACCCACGCCGCGGCGCGCCGGCGCGCGGCGCGCTGTCGGTGACCGTCGTCGGCCCCGACCTCGGCACGGCCGACGCCTACGCGACGGCGGCGTTCGCGCTCGGCCGCGACGGGCCTGAATGGACGCGGACGCTGACCGGCGGCTACGAGGCGCTGACGATCCTCGACGACGAGCGCGTGCTGCGGACGGCGGGCTTCCCGCTCGTTTTTCTGACGATGACTCCAATCGAGATGACACTGATTTGTGTTATCTCGATCATCCCCGTACGCTGTGCCGCGTGCCGACCGACGCCGAGCTGGTCTTCGCCGACCACATGGCCCGCCACTGCGCCACCCACTACGGCCTGCCGCCGATGGTTGGGCGCCTGCTCGGCTATCTCGCGGTCTGCGATCCGCCGGACCCGACGATCGCCGAGCTGGCCGAGGCGCTGTTGGCGAGCCGCAGCGCGATCACGAACGCGGTCAAGGCCGTCGAGCCGATGCAGAGCGTGCGCCGCAGCCGGCGCGCCGGCGAGCGGATGGACCGCGTGCGGATCGACCTGACGTCGCCGCGCGCGCTGGGGCTCGACATGACCGAGTACGAGGACCTGCGCGCGCTCGCGCGCGAGGGCCTGGAGGTCGTCCGCGACGCGCCGCCGGAGCGCCGAGCCGTGCTGCTGGAGGTCGCCGCGTACGCCGACTTCGTGCACGAGCAGGTGCTGCGGATCCGCGACGAGTGGGAGGCGCGGCGCGCCGAGCTGGTCGCCGCCGGCGAGCTTCCCGCGCGACCCGGACCGGGAGGGTGAGGACCATGACCGACGCGATCGCGGTTGGCGGGCTGCGCAAGCGCTTCGGCGAGACGGTCGTGCTCGACGGCGTCGACCTGACCGTCGCCGAGGGCTCGATCTTCGCGCTGCTCGGCCCGAACGGTGCCGGCAAGACGACGATCGTCAGGATCCTGTCGACCTTGATCGACGCCGACGGCGGCGACGTGCGCGTGGCCGGGCACGACGTCGTCCGCGAGGCGGCCGCGGTGCGCGCCGCGATCGGCGTCACCGGCCAGTTCTCGGCGCTCGACGAGCTGCTGACCGGCGCGGAGAACCTGCGGCTGATGGCCGACCTGCACCATCTCGGCCGGACGGCCGGGCGGGCGCGGGTGGCGGAGCTGCTCGAGCACTTCGACCTCGTCGAGGCGGCCGGCCGCTCCGCGTCGACCTACTCCGGCGGCATGCGCCGGCGGCTCGACCTGGCGATGACGCTGGTCGGCTCGCCGCGGCTGATCTTCCTCGACGAGCCGACGACCGGGCTCGATCCGCGCAGCCGCCGCACGATGTGGGAGAGCATCCGCGGCCTCGCCGCCGGCGGCGTCACGATCTTCCTGACGACGCAGTACCTGGACGAGGCGGATCGGCTCGCCGACCGGATCGCCGTGCTCGACGGCGGCCGGATCGTCGCCGAGGGCAGCGCGGACGAGCTCAAGCGCCGCATCCCCGGCGCGTACGTGCAGCTGCACTTCGCGTCGGCGCCGGCGCTGGCCGCCGCCGCCGGCGTCCTCGAGCGCGCCGCGCCCGACGAGGACAAGCTCGTCCTGCGCGTGCCGACCGGCAGCGACGTGCGCTCGCTGCGGCGGCTGCTCGACCGGCTCGACGACGCGGACGTCGCGGTCGAGCGCCTGAGCATCCACACGCCGGACCTCGACGACGTCTTCTTCGCCGTCACCGGCCACGCCGCCGACGACGCGCAGGAGGCGACGGTCGCATGAGCACGCTCGCGCTCACCGTCAGCGACTCGACGACGCTGCTGCGCCGCAACCTGCGGCGGCTGCGGCGCTACCCGTCGCTGACGCTGCTGCTGATCGGGATGCCGATCGTCTTCCTGCTGCTGTTCGTCTACGTCTTCGGCGGCCAGCTCAGCCACGGCCTCAGCGCCGCGCAGTCGGGCGGCCACGCCGGCCGCGCCGGCTATCTGAGCTACGTCACGCCCGGGATCCTGCTGATGACCGTCGCGGCCGCCGTGCAGGGCACGGCGATCGTCGTCGCGATGGACATGACCGGCGGCATCGTCGATCGCTTCCGGACGATGTCGATCGCGCGCTCCGCGGTCCTCACCGGCCACGTGCTCGCCAGCCTGATCCAGACGCTGCTGAGCCTCGTCATCGTGCTCGCCGTCGCGCTCGCGCTCGGCTTCCGCCCGAACGCCGGTCCGCTGGAGTGGCTCGCCGCGCTCGGGCTGCTGGCGCTGTTCGCTCTCGCGCTGATCTGGCTGGCGGTCGCGCTCGGCCTGGCCGCCAAGAGCGTCGAGACCGCCAGCAACACGCCGATGTTCCTGACCCTGCTGCCGTTCCTCGGCAGCGGCTTCGTCGTGCTCGCCTCGCTGCCCGCCGGCCTGCGCCAGTTCGCGACCTACCAGCCGTTCTCACCGCTGACGCAGACGCTGCGCGGGCTCCTGATCGGGACGCCGATCGGCCACGAGTGGATCGGCGCCCTCGCCTGGAGCGTCGGCATCGCCGCGGCGTCGTACCTCTGGGCGCGGCACCTGTACGAGCGCCGCCGGCCGCGCTGACGCACCGCCACGGGTGAGCGCAAAGGACGCCCGGCGTGCCCTGGGCCGAAACGGCGGCCTGGCGCCGCGCTGTACCGCGCCGTAGAGTCCGCCGCACATGTTCACGAACACTGAGCGAGCCGGCGTTGCCTGAGTGGTGGCGTGAGTATCCCGAGCGGGACTGCGAGTACGTCACGTACTATCCCGTCGCGATCGAGCCGATGACGGCGGACGACGTCTGGGCGACGCCACGGACATCGTCCGCCGAGGCCGGCCTCTACGTGCACGTCCCGCTATGCCGGCAGCTCTGCCCGTTCTGCAACTACAACAAGTTCGTCACGGGGCAGCACGATGTCGGTGCGCTTGCCGACGGCATCGCGCGCGAGATCGCGCTCTACGGCGAGATGCTGCAGCCGGGCAGCCGGCGTGTGCCCTGCGTGTACTTTGGCGGCGGGACACCGTCGACGCTGCCGCTCGCTGACATGGAGCGCATCCTCACCGCCGCGCGGCGTGCGTTCACGATTGACGACGACACCGAGATCTCGGTCGAGGTCCACCCGACTGACGCCACGCTGCCCTACCTCCAGGGGCTGCGGGCGCTCGGGGTCTCGCGCGTGAGCTTCGGCATCCAGAGCTTCAACGATCGCCTATTGCAGGCGATCGGCTCGCACCACAGCGGCGACGATGCCCGCGCCGCGCTCGCCGCCGCGCGGGCAGCCGGCTTCGACGACGTCGTCAGCGACCTGATGTTCCTGCTGCCGACCCAGACGATCGAGGACTGGGACGCTGATCTCGCGACGATGGCCGACCTCGGCGCCGTGCACATCAGTCTCTACCGCATGCTGCTCGACCCGTCCGGGCCGCTGGCGCGCAAGATCAGGACGCGTCGCGTCGAGCGGCAGGGCTCCCAGCAGCTCGAGCTCGAGCTGGCCGAGCGGGGACTGGATGCGCTCGCCGAGCGCGGCTTCGAGCACTACGGCTCGTGCTCCAGCTCCGGTTACGACCTCTGCCTGCCTGGCTACCGCTCACGCTACGAGGAGCATCACCGTGCGGCGCCGCAGGGGGAGCTGATCCCGATCGGCCCCGGTGCCGCCGGCTTCGCCAACGGCTGCGTCTACTGGACGATCCACACTGTCCCCGAGTACCTGGCGGAGGTCCACGCGGGGCGCTTGCCGGTGCTCGCTGGCCGCCGCCTGACGCGCGAGGACGAGCTGAGCCGCTATGCGGTCATGGGCATCAAGCACCTGACGCTGCCGAAGGCGCCGTTCGCGGCGACCTACGGCGTCGCCTTCGACGACGCGTTCGGTGCGACCGTCGCGCGCTTGGAGCGCCATGGCCTCGTCGTCGACTCGGCGGACGCGGTCCGTGCGACGCGCCATGGCGTCCTCTACCTGGACAACGTCTGTAAGGCCTTCTACGACGCCGACAACTACCGGGTCCCGCAGCCATACAAGATCGCCCTGCAGCTGATGTCGCGCGACCTGTTCGAGGCGCTGCCAAGCGCATGAGCGACCCGCGGACGACCTTGGACGGCTCGCTCGCCGGGGCTGTGCGCTACGCGGTGGCCGCGTCGCCGCGCTACCGCTCGCTTCTGGCCGGCGAGCTCGAGCTCGACTCGTTCGGCGCGCGCGAGCTGCAGGGCCTCCCGTTCACGATCGCGGCCGACCTCGTCGCCTCCCCGGCGCAGTTCCGGGCGCGGCGCGCGTGCACCGTGTACGCGTCGAGCGGCACGACCGGCAGGCCGAAGTACATGTTCTTCAGCGAGGCCGACCATGTCGCGACGGTCCGGCGCACGGCGGCGTCGCTGCAGGCGGCGGGAATCGGGCCGGACGACGTCCTCGCGGTCGCTCACGGCTTCGGCATCTGGCTGATTGGCGCCGACTTCGCGCGGGCGGGCGAGACGCTCGGAGCGTGCGTGCTCCCGGTCGGCAAAGGCCCGACCGCCGAATACGTGTTGGACGCGCTGCGGGCGAACCGCGTCACCGCGATCGCGTCGTCGCCCTCGTACCTGCGGCGCCTCGCGGGCAGCGCGGAGGCTCGCGACGGCGCCGTGCCGCGGGTCGCCACGTTGGTGCTGTCGGGCGAGACGCTGGCCCCGACGACGCGCAGTCACCTGCGCACCCAGTGGTCGGCGGCGCGGGTCGTCTCGGTCTACGGTTCGGCCGAGTGCGGCACGCTCGCCTGCGAGCGCCCGGGCAGCGACGTGCTTGACCTCCACGACCAGGACTTCGCCTTCGAGGTGGTCGACCCGGCGACCGACGAGCGGGTTGGGGCAGGCGCCGCCGGCGAGCTCGTGCTCACGTCGCTGCGGCAGGAGGCGATGCCGCTCATGCGCTACCGGACCGGCGACCTCGTCCAGCTGGTCGACGAGACGCCCGACGGCCTCGCTCGCGGCGTCCGCGTCCTCGGCCGGCTGGACGAGTCGGTCGTGCTCGAGTCCGGCGAGAAGCTGTGGCCGCACCAAATCGACGACGCGCTGAGCGCGGTCGACGGTGTCGCCACGTGGCAGGCGACGATCGCGGAGCTGCCGTCCGACGGTCCGTGGCTGGTCGAGCATGACGTGCTGACGGTCGACCTCGTCCTTACCACGGACGCCGGCGACGTGGCGCTGCTCGATCGTGCGCGGACGGCAATTGCAGCGTGCTCGCTCGACATGACGGCCGCGGCGCAAGCAACGGTCGCGATCGAGGTGCGCGCGATCGAGGCGAGCTCGCTGCGCGAGGCCGAGCGCGGCAAGGCGCTGCGGATCGTCGACCAGCGACGCTTCCCGACTGTGCGGCCGATTGACGCGGCGCGATGATGAGCGGCCGGTCGATCGTTGTCGGCAACCTCACGGAGTACAACGCGAGCAGCCGCCGAGAACGGGGCTCGCCCTACGAGCGCGAGCTCTGGCGTCGCGGCAGCGACGACCTCTCGGACATGGCCGCCTTCTGGGGTGGCGACGACAAGGTCGTCATCGCTCCGAGCGGGATCGACCACGCCTGGATCGACGACCTCGGACGCCGGCTGGACTGGCGGATCGACGTCGTCGAGCCGCGGCCCCACAGCGGCAGCGTGCTCGACGACCTGTTGCTCGACGACGCGGCGATGCGCGGTCTCGTCTCGCTGCTCGCCGGCCCGGTCAGCGTCGAGCCGTGGGGCACGACGCCGGGCACGATCCGGCTGCTCGCCGCATTGCGCGCCCACGGAATCGCGGCGACGAGTGTCGAGCCGGCGCGCGAGCGGCTGTGGACGGTCGGCTACCTCGACGGCAAGGTCGCGCTCGACGACCTCGCCGCGACCTGCCCGGACCTGACGGTTCCGGCGTACGCGACCGCCGTCGACTTCGAGCAGTTGCTCGGCCTGGTCGACGTCGCGATCGAGCAGCGTCGACCGTTCGTGGTCAAGAGCAACGTCGGCGTCGGGGGCTTCGGGACGTTCATCGCCGATCCCGACCTCATCATTCGCGCGGACGAGGTCCGCGCGCGGCTGCTGGAGGCGATCGGCGAGGAGCCGGTGTTCCGCGAAGGGCCGTTCATCGTGCAGGACTGGATCGCGGCCGACGCGGGCGAGTTGCGCCCGACGTTCGACGGCGAAGTGCGGTTGGACGGGAGCGTCCGTGTGGTCGGCGTCGGCGGCATGATCGTGGACGAGGCGGTTTACCGCGGCGTCGCGGTCGGCGCGATCGGGCTGGACGACGACGTCGTGACGCTGGCCATTCGGGTCGGCGAGCAGGTCGGCCGTCGCGCGGCGGAGCTCGGCTATGCCGGCTGGTACGACGTGGACTTCATCCGTCACCGGGACGGCACGCTGTACGCGACGGAGATCAACGCACGCAGGACGTCGCCCACGCACGCGTTCGCGCTGCTGGACCGTTGGGGCTGCGGCCGGCACGCCGGCGTGCGTTGCGTGCTGACCGACGACGACGTTCCACTCGGCCACCCGGTGCGCGGCTGGACGGACATCTCCGCCGCGTTCGCCGACCTCGGCGGTGGGACGGTCGCGGTCGCGACGATCTGCCGCAGGCTGAGCGCCGATCCCGCGCACGTCGGTGTCGCGGTCGGTGCGCCGACGCTCGCTGCGGCCACGGCTGCGCTGGAGCGCCTGCGCGAGCGGTTGGCTTGACTCGCATGGACCTCGTGCTCGCCAACAACCGGGACCACTTCTCCCGGCTGGACGGCGCGATGCTCCCCGGCGAGCTCGAGCGGTGGCGGCGCGAGGACGCGGAGCTGGCGCTGCTCGCCTGCGGCTGGCCGGCGTCTGGGCCTGCGATGCGGGTATTGCCGCTAGCGCCGCCTCGCGCCGCGCTCGCGGACCGCGCGGACCGCGTGATGGTGCCATCCGGCAGCGCCCGCGACGGCGTCTGCCGGGCGCTGCTCGCCGCGCCGTCGCAGCTCGATGCGCTGGCTGGGCAGCTCGCCGACGCCACCGCGGTGCGACCGCTGCTGTGGTCGTCCGAGCCGCTGGCCTACGCGGTGCTCGATGCGCTCGCCGATCGGGGCGTGCACATCGACCGCGCGGCGTTGCCGGCGCCCGACGTGCTTGCCGCACTGTGGGCGCTCGACACGAAGTCGGGCTTTCGCGCACTGGCGCTTGACTGCCCCGGTCTGCGGCTCGCGCCCGGGGTCGTGGTCGCCGCCACCGCCGGCGCCGTGATAGCCGCGATCGGCGCCGCGCTTGCCGCCGCCGGCCGTGCGGTCGTCAAGGCCGACCGCAGCGTCGGCGGCTGGGGTCAGGCCACGTTCGCGACGGCGCCGGACGAGCGTGGCGTCACTGCACTGCTCGGATCCTCGGGCTTGTGGCGCGTGGGCCGCGTCGTTGTCGAGCAGCGGCTGGCGATCGCCGTCTCGCCGAGCGTCGACGCGGAGGTGGCGCCGGACGGCGCGACGCGCGTCGTCACGCTGGCCGATCAGCTGCTGGACGGTAACCGAGCGTGCGTGGGCGCGTCGTGGCCGACCGCCGCGACCGCCGGTCAGATCGTGGCGATTGAGCGCTCGGTACGGCAACTCGGCGCGGCTTTGGCGGCGCGTGGCCACCGCGGTCCATTCAACACCGACTTCGTCATCACGCCCGCCGGCGCCGTGCATGTCGTGGAGGTCAACCTGCGGCGGTCTCTGCTCAGCGTGCTGCCGCTCGTCAGCGCGCGCCGGGCGCACGGCGCGATCCGGCTGGACGCGGTCAGCCTGGCGGGCGCAGGGCCGGCGACGCGCCGATGGCGCGCAACGCACTCGCCGCCGCTCTGACGTCGTCGTCCGTCGTGTAGGCGTGGATCGACAGCCGGATCCACGGACCCCAACTTCCGGCGATGACGTCTCGTGTGGCGAGCTCGCGTACAAGTGCCGGGGCGTCGGCGACCGAAAACGCCAAGGCCGGGCCGGCGACCCGCACCCGGTTCCCAAGCAGTTCGCTGACGGCGCCGGCGAGCCATGCGGTCTGCGCGCGTACGTGCTCGCTGGCGGCTGTCGCCGGCCAGCTCGTGACGTGCGCGAGCCCCGCGCGCAGCATGAAGGCGTCGGCGACCGAGTTGAGTCCCGCCTCGAATCGACGCGCGCCCGCCGGCGGCACGAGCCCCAGGCGGTCACGCGCGAACGGGTCGGTGGAGCCCAGCCAGCCCGAGACCAGCGGACGTGCGGCCGCCGAGAGCGCCGGCGCACAGTAGGCCAGCGCGAGCCCGCCCGCGCCGCCGAGCAGGTACTTCATCGCGCCGCAGGCCAACACGTCGATGCCGGTTGCCGGAGCGTCGACGGCGAGTGCGCCGACACCGTGATAACCGTCGACGATCGCCAGCGCGCCGGCTCGGTGACAGCGCTCGGCGAACGCGGCGAGGTCGAGCTCGTAGCGCGCGACATGGTGGATCCACTGCACCAGCACCGCGCAGGTCCGCTCGCTCGCCGCCTGCTCCACGAGCTGCAGCAACTGCGCGCCGTCCTCGGGCGCGGAGAGGACGCGCAGCGTGGCGCCCCGCTCGCGCGCGCTGCGCGCGACATCGACGATCGTCGGGAAGTCCTCGGCGAAGACGAGGATCTCGCGTCGCTCCGTCAGGTCCAGAGCTGAGAGGACCGCGGTCAGCGTCGCCGACACGCTGCCAGCGGCGAAGACATCGGCGGGCGCTGCGCCGACGAGTTCCGCGAAGGCTGCTCGGCAGTCCTCGATCGCCTCTAGCCACGGCTCCCACGACGCGCCCAGCCGGTCCCAGTCGTCGAGATAGTCCGCCAGCGCCCGGCGGACGTCGTCGTGCAGCGCGCCCTTGACCGCGGAGTGCAGGTAGGCGCAGCGGCCGAGGATGGCGAAGCCGTCGCGGTCGACGCCGGATGGGAGCGCGGCCGCGGTCATGCGATCAGTCGCGCGGCGAGCTCTTGCGCGGATGCTGTCGTGGCGCCCGCGCGAGCGCGGCGCGTGGCCCAGCCGAGCACGCGCGCGACCTCGTCGACGCTCGGCTGCTCGCCCGCGGGGAAGTGTGGTGCTGCCCAGCCCGGGTCGTGCGGGAGGCCGAGCGCAACGAAGGCGGCACGCGCACGGCGCTCGTCAGCGTTGACGAGCGCGGCTGCGCGCGTGTACGTCGCAATGAAGGTCGCCAGGTCGTCCGCCCGCTCGCGCGCGGTGGCCGCGGCCGTGCAGAGCGTCGGTGGCGGTGCCTCGGTGACGCGATCGTCGCTGATCGCCACGGCACCGCGTGTCTCGCAGTCGCTGGCCGCGGGTTCGGCGAGGACGGCGTAGTCCAGCGTGCCGTTGAGGATGTCGCGGGCGCGCGTGGGAATGTCGTTGGCCTCGACGCGGTCGACTCTGCCGAGGTCGACGGCCGCCAGCATCGCGTCGGCGAGGTACTCCACGATCGTGCCCGGAGCGATCCCGAGGCGCCGGCCACCGTCGGCGCGCCAGGCCGGCGAGCGCAACAGCTTGAACATCGGCCGCTCGCGCGTCGCACGCTCGACGATCGTCAGCGTTCGGAGCGCGTGGCCGGCGAGTGACAGCAGCACCACGCTGACGAGGTTCAGCAACGCTACGTCGGCCGCGCCGGCGAGCAGTAGGGCGTCTCGCTCCGCCGCGCTGCCGACGAGCGTGACCTGGACGTCGAGCCCGTTCGCGGCGAACAGCCCGTCCTGGTCGGCGATGAGCAGCGGCACGAGCTTCTCGGTCGGCAGCAGGCAGACCGAAAGTGGACGCGCGACGGTGCGGCTCATGGCGTCGTCAGGCTCCTCGTCGCGGCGAGCGCGGCGACGACCCGCGCCACCGCGCGATCGTCCAGCGCGGCGTGCATCGGCAGCGCCACGAAGCGACCGACGGCGCGGTCGGCGCCCGGCAGCGGCCCGCGTGCGGCGTTGGCGTAGAGCGCGTAGTGGTGCAGCGGGGTGTAGTAGAAACCGGTCGTGACGCCAGCGTCCGCGAGGAGCTCGCAGAGCGCCGGACGGTCCTCCGGCCGGCGGACCTCGGCCTGGTAGAGGTACAGCCCCTGGTCGTCGCGCTCGGCGGCGCCCGGCGGTGCCGCGAGCGACGGGTGCCCGTCGAGCGCGGCGTCGTAGGCCGCGGCGGCGCTGCGGCGGCGCCGCTGGAGGTCGGGCAGACGGTCGAGTTGCACGCGTCCGATCGCCGCGGCGACGTCCGTCATGTTGTATTTCAGGCCAGGAGCCGCAGGCTCGTACCCGCGTGCGACCGATGCATGGTCCGGCCCCCAGTCGAAGCGCAGGCCGTGGCGCGACAGGGTGCGGGCACGTTCGACCAGCGACGGGTCGCCGCACAACGCGCCGCCTTCGACCGTCGTCATGTTCTTCGTGGCGTAGAAGCTGAACGCGCAGAGGTCGCCAAGATCGGCCACGTGCGCGCCGGCGTGGCGTGTGTCGATCGCGTGCGCGGCGTCGGCGATCGTCCGCAGGCCGTGGGCGTCCGCGATCTGCCCCAGCGCGTGCATGTCGCAGGCCACGCCGCCCATGTGGACGGGCAGGATGGCGCGGGTGCGCGGTGTGATCGCGCGCGCCACGGCCGCCGGATCGAGGTTCAGCGTCACGGGGTCGACGTCGGCGAGCACCGGCGTCGCGCCGACGAGGCGGATCACGTTGATCGTCGCCGGGAAGGTGACCGGGCTGGTGATGACCTCGTCGCCCGGTCCGAGATCGCAAGCGAGCAGCGCGAGGTGCAGCGCGGCGGTGCAGGAGTTGACCGCTAGCACCGTGTCCGTGCCGGTCCAAGCCGCGAGATCTGCCTCGAACGCATGCGCTTGCGGTCCGGTGGTGATCGCCTCGCCGGCCAGCACCGCGGCGGCGGCGGCGCGCTCGCGCTCGCCCAGCGTGTGCGCGACGACCGGAATCGGAGGCCTGCTGGCGCTCATCGGACGCAGACCCTACGAAGCGTCGTCTCACCGCGTCAAGTGTTCGCGACACAGTGAGCGATACTGTGGCGATGCCTGTCCCAGCGTGGGCCACGGACGTCGCCGGTCTCGGTGTCCCCGCCCTGCGCCGGCGGGCGAGCGATGTGCAGGACGACATCACGCGACCGCAGCTGGAGGCGCTGTCAGCCAGCCGCGCCGAGGAGGTCCGGATGCTCGCCGGCTTCCTGTTGCGCCCGCTGCTGCCACGCGAAGGCGAGCGCGTGTGGCCGGTCGCCGATCATCTCGTCGTCGACGACGCGTGGACGGTGCGCGAGGCGGCGACCTTCGGGACGCGGGACGCGAGCATCGACGATCCGGACGCGGTGCTGCCGCTGCTCCGCCGGTGGGCCGAGCCGGCGGTTGGGGCGCGTCGGCACCGCGCCTTCATCGTCGTCGCGCGCCAGCCCGCGCGGCAGCGCGCCTCCGTGGTCGCCGAGATCATGGCGTCGATCGACGAGCCGCTCGCCGATCCGGATCCCTATGTCCGCAAGAACATCCCGTTCGCCATCCGCTACCTCGCGCGCAACCAGCCCAGGGCGCTGCGCGCGAAGCTCGCCGCGTGGGTGACGTCGCAGAACGTCGGCCTCGAGCGCGCAGCGCTGGCGGCGCTCGCCGCCGGAGCGCTCGACGATCCGGCTTCGCTGCTCGCTGCGCTGACGCGATCGCCCAACGCGACCACGCGCCGCGCTGCCCAGCGGCTGAGAAGCACCTAAGCCGTATGCCCGAGCGACGACGCTCAGTCGGAACCTCTCGGACCATTTGTCAGGAATAGGCCGCCCCTGCCGGAGGCGGGACCGGCTGAACGACTGGTGCTGCGTCTCGACGACACGTCAGGCGGTCGTGGCGACGGCATCGACTGCGGGCATCTGATCCCAGGTTCGGCCGTCGAGCTCGCGGCCGCCAGTTTTTGGCGTGCGCCCGCCCCACTGCTTGAAGAAAAATGCAGCCTCTTCATCGAGGCAGTGGTCGCGTAGGCTGCGCAACCATTCGGCCCTCACAGGTCGATGCCCTGGTCCGGACTCGCCGCCGGCGATTAGCCAGTCGATGCCGGATAGGTCTAGGCCATCGAGTGGCCCGAGCAACGGCTCGGCGGAGATGAACCGCACCGCCGCATCTACCTCGCGCAAGTAGTCGGCGCGGTGCACGAAACGGCGGTTCTCAATCGACACGCCGATCCAGACGTTCGAATGCCAGGCCAGGTCGGGGGCGAGGTCGGCCAGCCGCTCATGGCGTTTTGTCAATATCTGGAAGGTGTGATGAGCAGCGTGCCCCATAACGTCGAAGACTTGCTCGATGTAGCTCAGCGGGATGTCTTCGTGGAAGAGGTCGCTCATCGAATTGACGAAGATCATGCGCGAGCGTGACCACTTCAGCGGCTGTTCGAGACGGTGCGGCCACAGCTGAAGATCGAAGCCGTGCTCATAGGGGTGGCCTGGAACTCCCCGCCATCGCTCGGCGAACGTCTTGGCATAGCAGTGCGCGCAGCCGGGCGAAACCTGGTCGCACCCTGTGACCGGGTTCCAGGTTGCTTCGGTCCACTCAATCGCGCTGTTGTCCGCCATGTGAGAACGATGGTCTGAACTGGCCCCACTGCGATGGCTTGAACTGGCCCCACCTCTGTCCGATCGTGGCTTGACGGTTGGCGCTCATCGCGAGCGCCGATCGGAGGGCTTGAAGGGGTGGCTT